>Ga0316204_10000853_pt1 | contig 97020 bp, 89 predicted proteins | sample 6monrhotite_MG_2_FD_205661 | JGI IMG/M metagenome (GOLD analysis project Ga0316204, IMG submission 205661) | Microbial mat bacterial communities from mineral coupon in-situ incubated in ocean water Damariscotta River, Maine, United States -... | ecosystem: Environmental > Aquatic > Marine >... | reverse complement strand
TTGTCTATCAACAAGACCTGGCTGTGATTTTTGAACAAAAACTTTATCAACGCTGTGGTGTTGAAAGTGATGCCTATTTTAATACTGATCCTCAAGGCTTCCCAATTACTGAGGGACAATTTAATTGTCGACTGCGTGATTTTGCCCGCTGCGCCTCATTAATGATTAATGAGGGTAAAAATCTAAACGATGAGCAAATCATTCCTGCTGAATTTATTACTGAGTTGGTTCAGGTCGATACTGAGGCACAGCATGCCTATCAGGCTGAACATAAGGATGATCTATTTACAGAGGGGCAATACCATAATCAGTTTTGGGTACTCAACCCGAATCAAAAGCAGTTCTCGATGTTGGGCATTCATGGCCAGTTTGCATGGTTCGATTTAAATCGGAATTTAATGATCGTTGGAATGAGTTCCTATCCCGTTCAGGATTGTAAGCTAATGATGTCTAGCCTAAATACTTTGTGGCAAACAATTGCTAAAACTGTCTAACTTCAACAAGCCCTGTTAATGATCTTTTAGATATGCTTTCTCTTCAAGTACAGATACTCGTGTTAGATTATCTGTAACAAATTGACTGAGATTAGATGTTTCTCCAGAAGCGGGTAAATAGACATCATTAAGATTACTGGGTACATAAGCCAGCACTTCCCAATCACCCAGTTGGGTTTGGCAACTAAGCGCGTTGACTTGTGTGGTTTCTAAAGAAAGCTGAAAAGTTCGGCAAAACCCCCCGTCTGAATTTAAATATGAGCCAGTTATTTTGATACCTTCTCGTTGTGAACCTGTCGCTAAAGTGTTTAATTGAGCAATGACCGTGCTATTGATTCCCGGATGATTTTCTTTCAATGAGTTCTCATTAAAAAGAAATCCAAGAAAAAATACAATGGTAATTGATGCGGCTACGCTAGTTGGCCAGAACCAACTACGGTTACTTACAGAGCCTTTGTTTAGCGGTATAACATTACTTTCTTCTTGCAAGGCGCTTAGAACACCTTTGGGCATGGGTTTGTCATCAACCATTTTAAAGGCGTTTGAAATGTTACTTTGAAGGGTATTAAATTCTTCTACTTTTATTGCCCATTGAGGTTCGTGTAATAATTGTTGCTGTACTTCTAATGCGAGATCTGGAGCTAACTCACCGTCGATGTATTGCATAATCAGTTCATCTGTTAGCTTTATCATGATTCTGTTCCATTAGTTTTGCTACCAAACATTGTCGCTGACAATGATTGTCTTGCGCGCGATAAAGTGCTCATTATCGTACCGATTGGAAGGTTTAGTATGTCTGCTGCTTCTTTATAAGAGTTGCCTTCAACCAGCACATAGTAAGCGACTTGATGTTGATTTTCAGGTAATTTAGCCATGGCTTTTAGTACCTGTTCTGTTAATAATTTTTGCTCAGAAACTTTCACACCATCACTCCCTTTTAGGTCATATTGGTCGTCAATATTTACACTTATCCCTCGCCGATTACGCGCTCTAATTTCATCAATCCAAATATTTCTAGCGATAGTAAATATCCAATTATCTAGCTTTTTACTCGGATCATAGCTGTGTTTTTTCTTCAGTACTCTCTCTACGGTATTTTGTAGTAAATCGTCACCATCTGCAGCGTTGCCCGTAAGTGAATATGCAAAGCGCCTTAATTTCGGCAATATCGCGATTATCTGGCTTTGAAGTGCACTCATACCAAATCCTTTTACTCAAGATAACGCAGTTATCGAAGCCATATTATGAATACGACGGAGTAGGGTGATTTATTCAAAATTATCTATAATATTTCAATTTTTGGAATATAATTAAGTATAGAACGTATCTCTCTTGAAACCTATGGAAGATTAGTTCCTTATGACCAGACTGATATCATTACCCTCATTCATTATAGTGCTTGCTGTTAGCCTAATACTCTCACTAGAAGTGGAAGTGCTAGCCCGTAGTAATAAAGCTATGGATAGACCGGCGCAAAGAATGGATCAAAAAGTACTTGATCGGACCAGCGACCGTATCGAGCAAAGAGCACTTGACCAATTAGAGCAAAAGGGTTTTGAGAATTCAGTTGTAAACCGTAAGGCACTTAGCTTAGTACGAAAAATTAAAAATTCAAAAGCGGGTTCTTTAAAACATACTCGATATCAAAGAAAGCTTGCCAAGTCATATGGTTTAGCGTTGATTGAATATGCTGGCCGCGAGGTTTTGGTACGAACCAGTGAAATAATTGCCTATAATATTTCCGATCAGGGTACCGCTCTAAAGCGTAAACTCAACTTAAAAAAAATACGTGCTTACCAGTTATCTGAACTGGGAATTAATGTTGAGATTCTTAGTGTAGAGAGCAAAAGTGGACTGCTTTCTGTTTTATCCCAATTAAAAAAATTAGATCCTAAAACCGATTATGACTTAAATATTATCTATACAACCAGTGGCTCAGAAATACAGGCAAGTTCTTTGCTCGAAGTCGATGATCATAAAGGTAACGGTATGAGTCAGGGCTTTAGTCTTGGTTTGATAGATACCGGTATTAATGAGAACCATCCATCATTAAAACACGCTAATACTATTCAGAAAAATTTTGGTCGTGGTGAGTCAATAATGGCAAGAAACCATGGAACGGCAGTAAGTTCTATTGCAGCAAGACATGGCAGGGTAAATCTGTTTGTCGCTGACGTGTTCTCAGATCCATTCGGCTTTAGTGATTCAGAGTCCATTATAAAAGCACTAAATTGGCTTGCACAACGTGAAATAGCGGTTTTAAATATAAGTCTGACTGGGCCTGATAATCCGTTATTAAAGTTCGCGATAGCAAAATTAAACAATAACGGTCATATCATTGTTTCATCTGTGGGAAACAAAGGCCCCAAGGGCCCAGCACAATTCCCAGCTGCTTACTCAGAGGTGATTGCTGTAACTGCAGTGGATGTTAATAATAATATTTATAAAAATGCGAATCATGGGAGCTATGTCGATATTGCTGCACCAGGTGTTGGTATCACCGCAGCGACTTTAAAAAAAAATAAATCATACTCAGGCACATCCTTCGCTACTCCTTTTGTGTCAGCTGCAATTGCACTTAACTATTTTGATACCGACCTAATCAAAGCAAACCAAACCAAGCAGGAACTTTTCTCCGGCCTAATTGATTTAGGCGAGGAAGGGTTTGACCCTACTTTTGGACATGGATTACTAAAAGTTAAAAAAGATCTCATCTCAATGGAATAAACCTGATCTTCTAATCGTAATAATAGTGATGTTGATTAATTTTGACAGCTAATCAATTAGGAGAAAGAGCATGATTATTTTAAGTATAAAAAAAGTATGCAACACAGTTCTTGTGATTGCCGTACTTTTTATTGGTAGCGTCATCAGTGCAGCTGAAACTGATGCCGTTAAAAAACAAACTAGAGCACAAATTCAGAAAGATACGACCGAAGCTAGTACAGATGCAAAGCATGCAAGAGAGCAGGTCAGAACTCAAACCCGTATAAAAAGTGGTGACGAGGAAGCATTACAAGCACGAACCCAAACCCGTACTCAGTTACGCAAAGATGAGCAGGATGCAGATGCCAAGACGACTCGAACTCAAACCCGTACTCAGTTACGCAAAGATGAGCAAGATGCGGACGCCAAGACGACTCGAACTCAAACCCGTGCTCAGTTACACAAAGATGAGCAAGATGCGGACGCCAAGACGACTCGAACTCAAACCCGTGCTCAGTTACACAAAGATGAGCAAGATGCGGACGCCAAGAAGACTCGAACTCAAACCCGCGCCCAGTTACGCATAGATGAGCAGGATAAAGATTCCGCAAAACAAACTAAAGCAAAAAAGCAAACACGCAAACAGATGCGATTAGATGCTGCACAACAAGCAACTAATGAAGTGGGTACCAAAACAAGGTCTCAAATCAGAAGCCAGGTCCGAGATAGCGTTAAAGGTCAAGTTAAAGAAGCTGCTAGGAAGCAAACTCGTAGAAAGGGTAAGGGTTAATTGAAAGCAATTTTAATACTTACTTAATAGCTGTTAGATATGATTTAGTCATTATCTGGCAGCTAGAATACTTCAAACAACTTATGGACGGGCATGATTATGAATATTATTGTTGCAATGACAATGCTCTTGCTTGCTTTCGCTTTTACAACGCCATTATTGGCTAAAAGTGATGATTTCTCACTGGTCATTAAAGTGGGCGAAGAATATAACTCCAACCTAACAATTGAAGAATTGGATATAGAGTCAAATGAGAGCGGGATATTAACTAACCTAGAACTATTTGCTGATTATAAGTTTGAAATCAATAGCGATAACAGATTGATGCTAGGATATGAGTTCAACCAAAGTTTACATGATGATTTGAGTGAGTTTGATACTCAAAATCATGGTTTTACAATCGGCTATGAATTGGATATCTATAGCCATATGTTTACGACTGATTACATATACTATGATACTCAGCTTGATGGTGACGATCTGTTAGATATTACTTTCATTTCACCGGCATTCTCATACTTTTTATCCGATACCACATTAATTCGCTTTGCCTATAATTACATAGACAAACAGTTTGATTATTTGATTGAACGAAGTGCGGAAAATAATGGCGGCGAAATTTCAATGTATATTTTTTCTGATGATGCACAATCTTACTTTCGATGGGCTTTAGCGACTGAATCTGAAGATGCCATTTTTGAAGAATTGGACTTTAGTTCCTTTAAGGGTACTCTAAGCCTTAAATCCATGGCTAAATGGCTTTCTGATGAGGCAGTATTTAAAGCAAGTATTAGCTATGCAGATAGGGAGTATGATTCTATAACTCAGGAAATAAATGCCATAAGAACAGAGACAAGAACTCAATTTAAATCATCTCTTTCTTATCCCTTTAATGAGTCAATAAACTTTATACTATCTTATGAATATTCTGATCGAAGTTCAAACTTGCCAGTGGCTGATTATGATGAAAATCGAGTCTTGATTTCAGTGGAGTTTAACCTCTAGTTCAGTAATTCATCCAAAATGAGGATTTCTATTATTCTAGAAATCCTCATTTTTTAACTCAAGGCATCTGGTTGTTGCAGCTCAGTGCTCCTATTGAGAATGAAATAACTCATTAGACCAACATACATATCTATGACGGTATGTAGAATAATAGCAAGAAGCAGTGATTCGGAGACAATAACTATCACAGCAAATAAAGTACCTAAAATAAATGTTTTAATAAAGCCTATCATTCCTTGATAGAGATGAGGTGTTGCGAAAGCAATACTTGAAATAACTATTGCGGCACTCATGTGAACCACTTCGTTCAACATACCGAGTAAAAATCCACGATATAGAATCTCTTCACAAATTCCGGCCGAAGGAGAAACGGCAAAAACAAAACGTTTCATTTCTTGCTTCGTTGCAGGTAATAACCATAACACGGATCCAATTCCTGCCCGAATGTTGGAATCATTAGTATTATCTTGGCGAAGTTTATTGATCGACCAACTTAAGTAGCATATTAAGCAGAATAATAGGCAAGCTAATGTTAACCAAGTGAGGCTCCAAGACTTCAACCAGATGAGTGTTGGTGCAAAACCTGGGTTGCTCATTTGATAGAAAAACATCACTAGCGTAGGTACCCATATGCCAATAACCGTACTGGTATATAAACTAGCTCTGATTGATGGTTTGGCTATGACCATAGCCTTATGTTTCTTATAGGTCAAAATGATATATATCGGAGCAACTACAAAATAACTCCACATAATCCAATCTAAAATCATCATCATAAACACTCATTTTTGAACGATAGAAATAAAGATACGACCTTTAGCATTAAAGATAAATAGTATATATTAATAGTTAAAGTAAACTAAAAGTTTATAAAATGTTGAAATGCATGTTTAAAACTGAATCTTTAATCGCAGTGCATAAAGTAGCAGAATTTCAGAGCTTCACTAAGGCTGCCAACTCCTTAGGCCAAACGACCATGGCTGTCAGCAAGCAGATTTCTACCTTAGAGACTAAACTCAACCAGCCGCTGTTTGAAAGGACAACGCGAACTGTTAGGTTAACTGAGTTTGGTAGGCACTTCTTGCAGCATGCAACGCAGATCCTTCAACAACACAGTATTTTGGATGAGTGGTTAGCGCAGGATGATAGCAAAACTCAAGGCACACTCAAGGTTGTGGCTCAAAGTGTTGAGATTTATCAATCATCTGTATACCCCTGGTTGTCAGAATTTATGGAACTGTATCCTGAATTAGAGATAGAGCTTGATATTGATAGAGGCGTGATAGATATTGAAGCTAATCATCATGATATTTATTGGGGGGTTGGAGCCTATCTCGGTAAAATGAAGCAAGGGCTCCGTTCTCGGTTGTTAGTCTGCAGTGATTACGGCATATTTGCATCACCAGAATACTTAGCACGGTATGGTACGCCGACAACCTTAGAGCAGCTCAATGCGCATCAACTCATCGGCTATTTACACAATCAACCCAATAATATTTTGTTAACCAATAAGATAGATGAGGGTAATGAAGATCAAATGGGCCATCTGTTTATGAATTCAAAAGTGAAAGCCGTCGCTGATTTGGTTACTTTGGCTATAGATGGGTTAGGGATAATCAATGCTGCTGCTGATGAGCAACAGATAGTGAAAGCTTTAACTACAAAAAAATTGGTGCCAATACTGGAACGATATTGGTGGAAAAAGGCTGAAGTTTATTTATATTACCATCAAGTAAAATATCAACAAGCTAAAGTCAGAGCCTTTATTGATTTTTTTATCAATAAACGAGAGCAGTGGCTTTAATTCATGGCATCTTCGTTGGGCCTTGAATAAAGCTCAATAGTTTAGTCTTGCTACTAATGCATTTGCTATTCTTAATAGATTAACAAATGATTACCGTGGCGAGATGGTTGCTGTTGATCAAGATCAATGACAACAAATAAATCTTTTATATACTCGTTCGATTACATTGTACTTTAGGTAGGCCTTTTACTACGATGTAAAACCTGACCACTTCATTGCTGAGGCATCACTATTACTTAGCAAAAGGGATGAAATGTCACGCCGTTGCTGTGGCTGGTTCTTGTCAATTCAACGATCACAGCAAGAAATATAAACTCTTATGAAACATAAGAGACACTTAGTCATATGCTGAGGCATTTTATATATGCAGGTAGAGCCAAATTTAGCGACTTCTAAACAAATCTTTGATATTCCTATCCAACAAGCATCTTGGGATATTTGGGATAAAAAATACCGCTTAACGGATAAAAGTGGTGATCCTATCGATGAATCTATTGATGATACCTATAAACGTATTGCCCGAACCATGGCGGATATCGAACAAAAAGCTGACCGAACAATCTGGTATGAAAAATTTCTCTGGGCTTTACGTAAAGGCGCAATACCGGCAGGGCGAATCATTTCCAATGCGGGTTGTTCTGAGCACAAACCAGATACATCAACCATTAATTGTACAGTTTCAGGAACTGTACTTGACTCAATGGATGATATATTGAGTAAAGTGCACGAAGCGGGTCTTACATTAAAGGCTGGTTGCGGGATTGGTTATGAATTTTCTACTTTACGTCCTAAAGGAGCCTATGTATCAGGTGCTGGAGCCTATACATCTGGACCAATTTCGTTCATGGATATCTTTGATAAAATGTGTTTCACCGTGTCATCTGCCGGTGGACGACGTGGTGCCCAAATGGCGACATTTGATGTAGGACATCCTGACGTCCTGGAGTTTATTAATGCCAAACGTGAAAATGGGCGGTTCAGACAATTTAACTTATCATTACTTATAACTGATGAGTTTATGAATGCTGTTCAAAATAAAGATGTTTGGCCTCTGGCATTTCCTATAACAGATAAAGAACTTCTCGAAGATGAGTTAGATCTCGAAGATGATAAGCAAATACTCTGGAGAGAATGGCCAATAACATCTCCCTATGTACATAATGATGATGGCCTAGTCGCCTGTAAAATATATAGAACAATACAGGCTGAAGAATTATGGGACTTAATTCTGTCCTCGACCTACGATTATGCTGAACCTGGTTTCATACTTATTGATAAGGTCAATGAGATGAATAATAACTGGTTCTGCGAGAATATACGGGCCACAAACCCCTGTGGTGAACAACCATTACCAGCCTACGGCTCCTGTTTATTGGGTTCTATTAATTTAACTAAATTTGTTCAACAACCTTTTTCTGAAGATGCTGATTTTGATTGGAATACCTTTGAGCAAATGGTCGCAGTTTTTACACGGATGTTAGATAACGTCATAGAAATAAATGGTCTACCATTAATTGGTCAGAGGGAAGAAATATTTAATAAGCGACGTCATGGTATGGGCTATTTAGGTTTAGGCTCAGCTTTAACCATGATGGGTATAAAATATGGCAGTCAAAAGGCCATAGAATTTACCGAGGAAGTAAGCAAGCAATTAGCCTTAACTGGCTGGAAAACAGGTCTTGAGTTGGCTAAAGAGAAAGGTCCGGCGCCAATCATGGAGCAATTGTTTACAGTTACTGGAAAAATGCTTAGACAACGACCAGAAATGAAGTTAGATGGGATCAAGGTTGGTGATCGCATTAAAGGTAAAATCTTACACACAAAATACAGTCGGTATATGCAGAAGATCACCCAGGAACAGCCGGAATTATTATCCGAGCTAACTGAGTTTGGCTGTCGCTTTACCCACCATAGTTCTATTGCGCCGACAGGGACCATCAGTTTGTCTCTGGCAAATAATTCGAGCAACGGTATCGAGCCTTCATTTGCACATCATTATGCTCGTAATATTATTCTTGAAGGTAAGAAATCGAAACAAAAGGTAGATGTATTTTCTTATGAGTTACTAGCATACCGTACACTGATCAACGAAGATGCAATGCCCACTACTGATAATGATAGTCAGATGCTGCCTGATTATTTTACTGCTTCTGATGAAGTAACACCGAAGCAACATGTTGCAATCCAAGCCGCTGCGCAAAAATGGATCGACTCGAGTATTTCAAAAACGGCAAACGTACCCACTGACTATCCTTTCGATGAATTTAAATTCATATATAACTATGCTTATCAAAAAGGTTTGAAAGGCTGTACTACCTTCCGTTTTAATCCAGAGGTTTTTCAGGGCGTATTGGTCAAGGATGAAGATTTAGAAAATACCCTCTATCAGTTCACTTTGGACAATGGTGAGATCATTAAAGTAAAGGGTAATGAAGAACTTGAATATGATGGTGAAATACATTCTGCCGCAAACTTATATGATGCGCTGAAGGAAGGTTACTATGGTAAGTTTTAAAATGATAGAATCAGAAATAGAGGTTAAATAAGATGGTTGTAAAAATAGACCGAAAAATTGTAGCTTATGAAGTCTCTAATAAAAGTACCGAAAGCGAATCAGACCAAACTGAAGTTGCGGCAGACAACGTAGTACATATGCACGAAAAGGTGCTACGCCCAGAAATGCTTCTTGGGTCAACATATAAGATTAAAACGCCACTTACTGAGCACGCTTTATATATCACCATAAATGATATTATTTTGAATGAAGGCACAGCCCAAGAACTAAGGCGTCCATTCGAAATATTTATTAATTCAAAGAATATGGATCATTTTCAGTGGATTGTTGCACTGACTCGAATTATTTCTGCAGTCTTTAGAAAGGGTGGCGACATCTCTTTTTTAGTCGATGAATTACGATCCGTATTCGATCCACGTGGTGGCTATTTCAAGAAGGGCGGGAAATTTGTTAATTCTCTTGTTGCAGAAATAGGCGATGCCATTGAGAGTCACCTCATTATGATTGGGATGATAAAAAGTAACGGCTTGGATGAACATCAAGAAAAATTAATTGCTGAAAAGCGCGCTCAATTTGAAGCACAAAATATAAAGGCTGAACAATCAGCTGAAGGTCAGGATTGCGAATTTCCCAACGCCGCACAACTATGCAAAAAGTGTTCAACCAAGGCTGTAATTTTAATGGATGGTTGCATGACCTGTTTAAATTGTGGTGATAGCAAATGTTCGTGAAAAAAACCTTATAAACACTTCCTTTAAATCTTATACCGCTTGATCCTCCTCTCAATTCATAGTTAATTGGATCAATCATCCATTCACGAATCTTAGCGACTGAGTTTAATATTAAATTTGCTCTATCGCAGATTACAGCTTAGTATTTATCTGCATTAAATAATAATAACCAAAAATATATCGCATATTTTCTGTTTTTGAGAATCTTCCAAAAACAATACCTTTTAACACTTGAGAGGAGAATGCAATAAATGACCCATCCACAGGGTGGAATTCTTGCCCGTTTCTTAAAACGCACATCCAATGTTGAAGCTAATGAACTAAAGGCGACTGTCGCCTCATTTTTCTTTGTATTTATTCTTATGGGCTCATACTACATTCTTCGCCCAGTAAGGGATGCTATGGCAAGCGATTGGTCAGATGCAGAAGTTAGTTTCCTTTGGACGCTTAACTTTTTTATCAGTACAGCCATTGTTGCTATCTATGGAATTGCTGTTTCGCGAGTGCGTTTTCAACATCTGGTACCAGGAGTCTACGGCTTTTTTGCAGCAAGCTTCATTATTTTTTATCTCGCTGTCTCTAATTTGGCGGATAGAACGCTGGTCGATAAAATATTTTATGTCTGGCTCAGCGTCTTTGCACTTTTTCATATCTCGGTATTTTGGAGCTTTATGTCAGATATGTTTAACAAAGAACAGGCTAAACGTCTATTTTCTGTCATAGCAGCTGGGGCAAGTGCTGGCGCCTTGGTCGGCCCCTCTATTCCTACATTATTTGCTGGTATTCTCGGCACTGACACACTATTACTCATTGCATCTTTGTTGCTTATTGTACCTGTGCCTCTAATATTCTACCTTGGACGTCTGAAAGTAACTGAACTTCATAATGAAGATGTACACGCCGATCTCAGTTCTGCACGTATTGGGGGTAACCCATTTAAGGGTTTTTCAGAATTTATTACTAATCCTTACCTATTAGCGATTGGGTTATTCATTCTTCTTTATACAATGATTGGTTCTTTTATTTATTTCGAACAAAAGAATTTATTGGTTGAATACGACCGAGCCACTCGAACCCAGATACTTGGAAGTGTCGATTGGATTATTAATGTTCTGACATTTGGTTTGGCATTTTTTGCGACAGGACGAATAGTCACAAAATTTGGTATGAGCTTTACTTTAGCGCTGTTGCCTGTATTTGTAATCGCAGGCATGTTAATTCTCGCCTTTGCACCAATTATCACCGTTGTTTTGGCTCTACAAGTTGCAAAACGTGCCGGTAATTACGCCATCACTCGTCCTGCTCGTGAAATGTTATTTACAGAGGTTGATCGTGAATCACGATTCAAAGCTAAGCCAGTGATCGATATAGTGGTCTACCGAGGGGGTGATTCCATAACGGCTTGGTTGTTTACTGGTCTTAGCCAAGGGTTAGGACTTGGTATGGCAGCTATCGCAATTGTTGGTGCTGGTATAGCCGCTATTTGGGCCTTTATTGGAGTCTATCTCGGGAAAAAATATAACCAGCAACAGAGTGAAAATGCAAAAGGTTCTGGAGTTAAGAAATCCTAGGTAACTATACTTAATAATATATATTTAATGATTTGAAAAGGTGTTGTCTATGTTGGTAAAAAATACGCTTCAAAATATTCTTCCATTAGTCAAATTCTTGCTGATTGTTAGCAGTCTAGTTTTGACCAATATATATACTGCAAACTCGTCAAGTTCAGATGCTTCTCAACTTATAAAAGACTATGGTCTTAGAGAGTCGAAGAATGCAATTAGTAATAACTCAAACTGGCAACCCAAAAGCAAAATCGTTGTGCGTGTCGATTCTGCGGAAAGGCTTGAATGGATTAAGTCTGTAGTACCGGGCGCTAATATAATAGGTGTTAGTTCATATCAACAAGCACTGCAAGAAGCCAAAGATGCTCATGCTATTGTTGGTTTTTGTTCTGAGGAATTAATAAAGGCAGCTTCACAATTAGCATGGATACAGATTTACTCTGCTGGAGCAGAGCGCTGTGTAAGTCAGCCACTAATCGACAGTGGTTTAACGCTTACCAACGCACAGCGATTATCAGGACCTGGGATAGCAGAACATGCAATCTCTTTGATGACTAGCTTAACACGAGGTTTAGATATCTATTTTGCCAATAGGGGGCACTTTACAAGACCTGATGCTCTGGCTGACCCAGAGGCAATTTGGGAAATCAATGGTCGCACACTTCTGGTTGTTGGTTTAGGTGGTATAGGTACTGAAATAGCGAAACGAGCACACGGGCTCGGTATGAAGGTAATCGCGACAAGGCATTCTCGTCGCAGCGGCCCTGATTATGTCAGTTATGTAGGGCTGTCTAATGAATTACTCACACTAGCTAAACAGGCGGACGTAGTTATTAATGCCACGCCATTAACAGCTGAAACAAAAGGTATTTTCAATAAAGAGTTTTTCAAGCAAATGCCTAATCATGCATACTTTATCAGTATTGGCCGAGGAAAGAGCACCATTACTGAAGATCTTATTGAGGCATTGCATTTGGGTGAGCTTGCTGGGGCAGGACTAGATGTTACTGATCCGGAGCCTTTGCCTGAGGGACACAAGCTATGGACTATGCCAAGGGTCATTATTACGCCACATGTGGCTTGGCGAAGTGATAAATATCAAGCAAGACGTTGGTTAATGGTCCGAGAGAACATTAGACGGTTCGCACAGGGTGAGGAACTGTTATCAGTGGTCGATCCAAAGCGTGGATATTGATAATTGACGCATTGAGAACTATCAAAGAGGATGTTTTGTGTGATTTAGTTATAAATATAGGTGTGTACGACAATAGTAATGAAACGATTTATTCTTTGATGTTCTAAAATTGTAGCGACTAGTATTAGGGTGACTTTATCATTCAATTGTATATAACGCTGAAGTATTCAAATGACTAAGCTTGATTCCTTTATATTCCGTAGCATTGCAATCATGGGAAATTCTTATACCATTATCAGTTGTTATGGCGCTAGTATCTTCTGTCTGGTATTTGATTAGGATAAATAAAATTGATTCGGCCGCGACAGCATTTCTCTCAATTATTACTGGTCTTATGATCTTCTTTTTGTGGCAGCATGAAGGACTAAAAGATGAAACTGTATTAATATTTAAATAGCCTAGAATCGAACTAAAAATCATTTAGCAGTGGCTAAATATATGTTGGGTGTTAATATGCAAACTCGTATCTCAACTGGTCAGTGCAGATAATTGCTAAGCCAGTTTCTTTATTGATGAGTCGTTAGTGGAAGCAAATCATGCCAGAAAAATCTAACAAATACCCTAAATTATTGAGTCCACTTGACTTGGGCGTTTTTAAAGTAAGAAATCGATTGGTAATGGGTTCCATGCACCTTGGTTTGGAAGAAGCGAAGGATGGCATGAGCAGAATGGCAGAATTTTACGGTAAACGTGCTCAAGGTGGTGTCGGTATGATTGTCACTGGCGGTATCGCACCAAATATTCGAGGTGCAGCACTGCCCAATGCTGCGAAGATGTCTACTGTAAAAGAAATGCAAAAGCATCGTCAAATTACAGAGGCTGTTCATCAGTATGATTCAAGAATCCTGATGCAGATCTTACATTCGGGTCGATATTCATATCATCCTTTTGCCGCGGCACCTTCACGTATTAAATCTCCCATTAGTCCATTTTCACCTTGGGCACTTTCTAAATCTGGCATTCAGAAAAACATTAAAGCATACGCAAACAGCTGTGTTCTTGCCAAGCAAGCTGGTTATGATGGTGTTGAATTAATGGGTTCAGAAGGCTACTTCATCAATCAATTTATTGCTAAACGAACCAATGAAAGAACTGATGCTTACGGTGGTAGTTACCAAAATCGTATACGCATCGCAGTTGATATTGTAGATGCTGCAAGACAGGCAATTGGTGATGACTTTCTATTAATGTTTCGTCTATCAATGCTTGATTTAGTTGAACAGGGCAGCAGCTTTGAAGAAGTTATGATACTGGGTAAAGCACTGGAAGAGGCTGGTATTAATGTGATCAATACTGGAATAGGCTGGCATGAAGCTAGAATACCGACCATAGCTACCTCTGTACCTCGAGCAGCGTTTACTTGGGTTACCAAGGCAGCTAAAGCGCATTTGTCGGTACCTTTGGTGACAACAAATCGAATAAATTCCCCCGATGTGTGTGAAAAAGTGCTCACGGATGGTGATGCAGACTTGGTATCAATGGCACGACCTCTACTCGCTGATCCGGACTTTATTCTCAAAGCAGAACAAGATATAGCTGAAGAAATAAACACCTGTATTGGCTGCAACCAGGCTTGTCTCGATCATATTTTTAAACGCAAAATAGCGAGTTGTTTGGTTAATCCTAGAGCCTGTCATGAAACTGAGTTTGTTTCGACGCCACCGAGTAAAGTGCAGAAAATTGGCATAGTCGGTGCTGGTGTTGCCGGAATGTCTTGTGCGGTTGAGGCAGCGCAAAGAGGTCATGATGTTACTCTGTTCGAAAAGTCAGCTGAGATTGGTGGTCAGTTTTTATTGGCAGCAAAGATTCCAGGTAAGGAAGAGTTTAAAGAAACACTTCGCTATTATCGTACTCAATTAGAAAAACATAATGTCAGACTTGAGTTGTCTCGTCAGCCGACAGCAAAGGAATTAATCGCTGAAGGGTTTGACCATTTGGTGGTTGCAACTGGAGTAAAACCAAGAGACGTTAGCTTTGATGGCGCTGAAAATAATCCCAAAGTCGTTAGTTATCCCGATGCGATTTCTGGAAACATCGAAATAGGCAAGAAAGTCGCAGTCATTGGTGCGGGTGGAATTGGTTTTGATGTTTCAGAATTATTACTTCATGAACACAGTGAAATTTCAACGAATGTGGATGAGTATTTAAAATATTGGGGTATTGATAAGTCCCTTGCTTCTCGCTCTGGAATAAATAATGTGCAAAGAATAATCCCTGAGCCAGAGCGTGAGGTATATTTGATGCAGCGAACTTCGGGAAAGCTGGGCAAATCTTTAGGAAAAACTACTGGTTGGATACATCGGCAAATGCTCAAAGATGGCCAGGTAAGAATGCTTTCGGATGTCGAATATCTCAATGTAAATGAAAGCGGTATTTTAATTCGCCATAAAGATAAAGAAATGCAAATTGATGTGGATCATATTGTCATCTGTGCGGGACAGGTTTCGGTCACAAGTTTATTTGATGAGTTAAAATCTGAAACGTCAGTACAAACTCATTTAATTGGTGGCGCTGCTCTGGCTGCTGAACTTGATGCAAAGCGTGCGATTAAGGAAGGGATTTATTTAGCTAATTCTTTTTAGCTTTAGTAACAACAAACCATGAATGTCCAACTCATATTATTTGCTTTTATATTATTGTTGATTTGATAGAGCAGCAGTCTTTGCTTTCTCAATGGTTAATTGTTCTTTAATCGCTACATCGATCAACTTGACTGTTTTTAAAGGGACTGTCTTCTTTGAGTACATTAGATGAAGTGTGTCACGATGGACAATCTGTGGAAGCATGACTGTTTTATCACTGTATTCGGGTTGAAAATTTTGTACGAAATTTTCACTTCCGAGAAACAGTTCGCCTCGATGCTTATGTAATAACTCAAGCCCTTGTTCTACTTCTTTAAAGTAAACCAATTGTTTATTAGACGTTTCCTGAAGATCTTTATAGTCAGATCCAAACCATCCAGTAATAGGAGCAACTATTTTCACGCCATTGTTTACCAAGGTTAAAAGGTCAATATTTTCATATTTCGAAGCTTCACCACGCCGTGCCCATAAGCGTACTCGTTCATCTACGGTCGGTATCGAAAAGTGAGCATATTGTTCACGATCGGGCCTGCGGCTAACATTGACAAGTAAGTCAATTCGTCCTTTTGCTAATAAGGCTAAACGACGTTCAAATGTGATGTCACCATTATTGGGTAGTTTCTTCGTCTCGCACCCTGCTCGTTCTAAAGTCTGTTTAGTGAATCGTTCTTCATCATCGTTCACTCTAACCTTTAATGAGCGCAATACAGGCTCACAAGCATTCATGGTTGAGTAACTCAATAATAACATCAAGCAGATACAGCACTGACAGAATCTAATTGGCATTGTGAATGACTTATTATTTATGACACGACGTGATTACTAAATATAGTCCCCTAATTAATTAACGTCAGGAAGAATATTAATTTATAGGTAACTAGATCTCATCCATTTAAGTAGGCTTAAAATAGCTTAGTTAGTGGGATGAGACAGTCGGATGTATGCTTTAGTTTGATTGTGGAATAAACTGTGCAGAGTACCCAGAGCTGGTTGATTCATCTTTCTCAATGACTAAAAAGTAATCGCCGTCATTGCTCGTAAATGTCATTGACACAGTCGCTAAAAGTAATGTGCTTTCATTGACTGTAACAATTAGACTCACGTCATAAGTGTTGTTAGGTAAAGTAATACTCTTAGGTACTGCCATTGTAGTATAAAGTGAGTAATCTGCGCTTGAGACAGTTTCATTGCTCCTAACAAAATATATATTTATATTATTAAACTCATCATCTTGAACTAGATTAATCACTTTAATTTGATGATCATATAGGCTGATACGATTACTGTTCGAAACGGGTAGCGTGTTCACATATACTTCAGTAGTGTCTGGCTCATCATCGATGACTTGGGTTACTTCAGTTAAATACATAAAGGTTGTTACATCATCATTTGCATTTAAGCTAATGAAGTGGTTTTCAGCAATGAGTGTATCACTTTCTACTGGCTTTATATCTAGTGAATAATCACTTGCCGGAAGGCTTAATGTATTACTCATTGTGCCTTTAGCTAGACTTTGAATTGTCTCAATATCATCAGCGCCATCAATTGTAATATTAACTTCATTGAAGAACTCTGGTAATAATTCATGTTGTATGATTCCGTTATATATTCTCAACTCTGACCCTGAGTTGACATCAGATATATTAGCACTACTTTGTTGCCCTAAAACATCGATAGAAAAAGGTGAATCACTAGGTCCTGAATCGGATCTTGCAGAAACTATATAACCTTCATTTTGAACGAAGCTTATATCGCCACTTTCAAATATAACGTCAGAGGAACCGGTTTCTGTAAAATATACTTTGTAAGTATCTACCTCATAGTAATTATTTTCAGATATTTCACCATAATATACAGTGCTAACAAATACGGATTCGTTAAAGGTTTCATCATTCTTGGATAGATAGATATCTATACCACCGGACTCCATTTTGGTATTGATTATCCTGAGTGAAAAATTATCTTCATCTGTTTCATCATAAAGTGTTGTGTCTTCATACTCAAAGTCAAAAGTTAATATTTCAGAGTTGTAAAAGTCACCCGCTATAACAACAAGTTTTACGTCGTCATTGGTTATTTTAATCTCGCGCTCCTCAACCAAACTATAGTCATCTGCATCTTCTTGCCATGCTAGTTCCATGGTATATTTATTAGAAATAATTGATTTTGTGCTGGTTGATTCTCCGTACTCTAAATAGCCATAAGTCTCAGTATCATCATAGGTCATATTAATACGTATTTCAGGTGCATTATTTGAAGCGTTGTAGATTTTTATATAGCCGTACTTATCTCCATCCTCTGATGAAGAACCACAACCCAAAAGAAGCAGTGATATGAAAATCAAGCTAAAATATTTAATAACATTTACCAAAAGTATGGGTGAATATATATTTCTGTAACGATCTGTTTGTTGGTACATATGAGCTCCTAGTGGAATACGATGTATATGCAATAATTTTATTTCGAGTTCATCCTTAGTTGGTTCTAGCGCATGAAAGTTCCTGAGCACATAGGTAATTTACACAACTTTACTTTTCTTTACGTAAAGTACTTACTGAATATAATCCTCAAATAAATAAGTAGTTTAAAAAATAGTATTGTTGTTAGTTATTTCAGACATACAAATCATTACTATATGGCCTATAGTCACGCTAATTGAATGAGATAATTATATCTTTGTTTAAAGCTTTAGAGCGGTATGAGTAACTGTAGTTAAGCTAGAAAATCAGACTTGGAATTTAGTTTAGGATAGATATGATTTGCAGTCTTTTCCGGGTGTTAGACTTTGTGTTCATAAATTGTCTTTTACTAGGTTATGGGCATAACTGATAGCCTTTACCTCTTACCGTTTGAATCCATGAACGTGAATCATCACGGTTGCCTAACTTTTGGCGGAGGCTACTTATGTGTACATCTATACTTCGGTCAAAGCGCATAAACGGTCGTCCAAGAGCTGTTTCAGATAGTTCCTCTTTAGAGACAATATGTCCAACGTTTCGGGCAAGTATTTCTATAAGATTAAATTCGATGCTAGTGAGCTGAAGTGTGTGATTCTTATATTCTACAATTCGAGATTTGGGATGTACTTCAATAGGACCAGCAATGATACTGAGCGATTCGATATCATCTGTATTGTTAATAAATTTTCGACGTAAAACTGCACGAATTCTTGCTAGTAGTTCTCTTGGTGTGCATGATTTGGGTACATAATCATCTGCGCCCATTTCAAAACCAACGATACGATCTATGTCATCGCCATGGTTGGACAATATAATTATTGGTACTGTGCTATGAGCCCTTATTCGAGATAGTACTTCAATTCCGCTGATTTCAGGAATGTTCACATCCAGCACAGTCAAATCAAAGTTCCCAGACAAAGCCATTGATATTCCTTCATTACCACTTAGTACTCTAGTGGTGACGAACCTCTCATTTTCTAGATAGGTTACAAATGGTTCAGTTTTCTCGATTTCGTCATCAATTAATAATATATTTAACACTTAAGTACCATCTCAACTATTCACTCCATAGACCGGTATTTAATTTAAGAGTTCAATTCTTAACAAAATTTTACTTTGAGGTCGATTCCTTCTGTGTTTATTAAATCAATAGTTTCAAGCGCACTTACTTAACTGCTGATTGTTAAGGCCTTTCTTGGATTTAAGCTGAGGTCTGATATCATTTCGCTTATGTTAGCGCCATAATAAAAATGGCGTCTAACCTATCTTTAAAAACGGTTGCTGAAGGTATTGAGGATCAGGATACCGCACAATTACTGATCGAAATGGGCTGTGATTATGCACAGGGTTATAGGTCGAAGCCAGTAACTAAAGAAGAGTTTCAGCGAATAATATTAAAAGAAAAGATGTCAGTAGCGAATAAACTCTTCATTCTTAGTTCTTAGATGTATCTTAATAAATATAAAACTAAAGCATTCTCCCATACAATAGGGGAGATTTATCACAATTTGAAGCACACAAGGAAATAAGTATGTCAGTAAATAGCGTCAGTATTAACCAAGAAGAGTTGAACGAATTGCGGATTAAAGCTGCAGTTCATGATCGTTTGGTTAAACACCTCGATAAACGAAAGGACGTGCAAAATATTGATTTAATGATTCTTTCAGGTTTTTGTCGTAACTGTCTATGCAAATGGTATTTCGCTGAGGCGAATACCCAGGGGTTAGATATTGATATGGATGAAGCACGCCGTCGTATCTATGGCATGGAATATAGTGACTGGAAAAAGAAATATCAATCGCCTGCTACAGATGCACAGTTAACTGCATTCAATGATATCAAACCTGAACAGACGTCTTAAATATGGCTGGGTTGGTTAATTAGCTTTTTTCTGTTAACAATTAATCAAAAGTATTTATGGATCAGTGGCACCGAATTACGTGCGATACTTGATGCTAATTCAAATAGCTTAGGGTAATAAGGCCATTTAGTTGCCCATATTTTGACAGTTTCTGTACTAAGTTTATAATAGTTAAAACAAATACTTATCTTCTTGGAACAAAATGTAGTCGAGTCCCTCTATGCAAGTCAACTTTCTCGTAACTGTCTAACCGCTTTTTTATTAGGCTATATGTTCCTACAAGGTGCTGTATCTGCTGAAAACTTAACCAATATCTATACCCATGAAAATAAAGAATTTGGTACGTTACTTAAGACATTTGAACAGCATATCAATCATAAATTAAATATTACTTGGGTAGAGCAATCCGACTTAAAAGCACGGATGGTTGGAATGATGACGATTCGTGAAACGCCAGATGTATTGATAACTCCATCAGATAGTCTTGGTTTGGCAACGTATTCTGACCAATATGAGCATAGCGAATGCCCTTTATTCTGAACTATGCTATGTTTCATATACTCAGGTTATTTATTCGAGCATATATTGAACGAGTTATATTTAACTCAAATATCATTGATAAGAGTTGATAATAGCATTTCATACGTTATATGAACTCTAAAGATCAGTGTCAATTTGCCGATAAATATAGCTATATCAGGTAGATCTCATAGGCATTTATTTGATATGAATTATTTATATTACGTAAATTATATTGCGTTAATAATATATACATGGCGAAATGATTATTGTACCAATTAGGTGTAATTTATCGTTAGAAGGTATTTTCAATGAATTTAGCAGTAACTACCAGAATATCCGCTGGCTTTACCAGTGTTGTTATCTTTTTAATCATTATCGGGTTAACAGGCGTTTATCAAATAGGCAAAATTAGCGATAATTTAAGTCTTATTGTCGATGAAATGGAGCCCATGTCGAGACTAGCCGGTGATCTCCGCTCAACGATTTTAGAAACTCACCAGTTTGTTACCAGCTTGAGTCGTAGTGAAGAAAAAGAAGAGCTCACATCACTTTCAGAGTTAGTTTCAGAGCGCGGTACTTTGTTTGCTAACCACTTCAAAAAACTAAAACAAAAATCGACTGATTACAGCAGCTTGAAGAAATCAATGTCAAATATTGATAACCAATCTTCAAATTTCTATGCTACTGCGGATAAGATTATTTCATATCAAGATAAGTATTTATCCATGAAAAATACCGTTGAAGATAATCAAATGGATCTAGAAGACCATGCAGATGACCTAGATACAGCGCTGCTTGATTTGATAGATTCAAGTAATACTAGAGCGCTTAAATCTACCGCAGAAAGTATAAGTAGTTTGGCTTCTGATGCTGTAATTAGCAGTGTAGATGGTCTTGAAATAGAAAAAATGCAGTCTTTAGAAATTAAAATTCGAGAGATGGAAGCAATTGTTACCACCCTAAAAGAGCGTTTATCAAATGCTCAGAATCAAGCAAGAACAAATTCTGATAAAAGCCAGGTTGAAGAAATAGTTTCAGGTTTTGATAAATACCTGAATGCGCTTACTGGTGACTCTAGCCTGTTATCACTGTATAGAATTCAGTTAGAAGCTAAATTAGCGGCAAAGTCCACATTAGAAGAATCAAAGCTGCAGGAAAAAGAAATTCTGGCTGAAACTGATATCCTTGTGAATAATATTGGTCGTTTAGCAGCTGATACAAAACAAACAGCTGAAACCAGTGTTAGTAATACTTATATAGTAATTATGGCATTATCAGTAATCTCTTTGATTATCGCAGCAGGCATTGCTTTTTGGGTCGTTCAAAGCATACGTGTTCCGTTAAAGCGTGTAACTACCATACTTAAAGTAATTTCTTCAGGCGATCTTAGTCAAAAAATTGAAGTTGATAGTAATGATGAGTTTGGTCAGTTGTCGGAGCTCGTTAATGAACTTGTTGATAGTCTGAAAACAATTATCCAGAATATTAAGGACAATACTGAACAGCTAAGGCATGCTGCAGATCAAACCTCAACAGTAACGCGTGAAGCGAACGAGAATATTACTCAACAACGACTTCAGACCAATCACATACTCGAATCTATGGAGCAAATGACTGCTGCTGTTGATGAAGTGGCTACAAGCGCACACAGCACCTCTGATGAAGTTGAAAAGGCGCACAGTGAAACAGAATCTGGTTTAGATATTGTTACTTCTAACATACATTCCATAACCAGTTTAGCGAGTGAAATAGATAAGGCTTCGGTTGTTATTAATCAGCTTAATGAATACTCTGTAAATATTGGCAATATTCTTGATGTTATTCGTGGAATCGCAGATCAAACAAACCTACTTGCTCTTAATGCTGCTATTGAGGCGGCACGGGCTGGAGAACAGGGGCGTGGCTTTGCAGTTGTGGCTGATGAAGTAAGAACCTTAGCAAGTCGCACACAGGAATCTACTTCTGAGATCCAGGACATGATAGAACGTCTGCAAACTGGCGCTACGGAAGCAGTAGAAGTGATGCAAGGCAGTCGCAACAGTGCTTCTTCGAGTGTTGATGATATTGAAAAAGCCGGTGAATTACTTAAAACCATCACGCTAGCCATATCTAGTATCAATGATATGAGTACAGACATTGCAACAGCAGCTGAACAACAATCTTCCGTTACAGATGAAGTCTTTAGCAACGTCAATACCATATCAGACTTGGCAGATAAAACAGCCACCGGCGCTGAATCTACCAAAGCATCATCTGAAAAAGTTGCCCAATTGTCTGATGAATTAATAGCATCCGTAAATCACTTTAAGGTGAATTAGAACGTTATTTCAACTGCAAGTACCCGTAGTATTTGTATCAATAAATCCCTTTTAAGTGCTGCATTTAGCCCTTAAAAGGGGGCATTTTCTGCTTAAAAACACCTAAAAACATTGAATATGGCCATAGAAATGTGAACCTTGTCACAATATGAATCTGTTCCTCTGACAGATGAAAATCTCTTGCTTATACTGGTTGCGAATCCAGATTAAATCCAGCAACAAAATAGCGAGTAAAAAAATGACTAACACTAAAACAGTAATATCTGCAGCGATGATCTTCCTAACAATGCTAATGGTTGGTACAACTACTCAAACCAAAGCAGCAAACGACTTTCTCGTATTGGCTACTTCACTATGTGAATACACCAAGGTGAATGACCGAAATGAAATACGTAAGCGATTGAAAAAAGCACGTGTTAAATTGCGTCGTATATACAGTGATATCAAATGTGATAATAAATCACTGTATGAATTTGCTAAGGTAAATGATGCGACTAACGTAATGGCTTATTACGAAAAGAAAGTTAAAAATATGATCTAATTATTAGAACTCTATTCTGCGAATCTCGTGTGAGATTAACGTGAGTGCCTGTGCCTTTTTTGGAAAACTTCCGGCCGCGCTCGCTGGATAGAGTAACTCGCTAAAGTTAAGCGGCCGGAAGTACCCAACTGTTTATATTTTCACCTTCTCAATAACGGATTAGGCTCAATGCCAGCCACACGACTAAATCCTAATCATTATTCACTACTCAAGAATATACACTAAATCTGACTATCTACGAATGATTTGATGGTTTGTCTTGCTTGGTCTCCTATTGAGGTAAACTCAACATTAGACTCATAGCCTTCGGCAATTTTATTACAATTAAGAACTCTTGCATAAATTACACTATTGCCTCTTTTCATTAATGATAATGAGACTTCCATTTTAATTTCTGTAAATGGAATAATGGGTTGTTCTGTGAGTATGTATAGACCGCCATAACTTATATCAATTACAGTCGCAGAGTATTCCTTATCTAATACATTCTTGCCATCGAGTTCATGATAATTCATTGGGAAGTTAGCCTGTATTCTTGGGCTAGTACGAATCTCTCTTTGAGGCACTTCTAAATGATTTCCGTCGTTAATGGCCATCAATTCATACATTTTGACGGAGTCTCTCTTGCCTTTGATATTCACTTCATTTATCGAGCCGATTTGTATGTATTCACTGGCAAGAGTATAGGTGTTTTCACTGAGTAGAATTTGACCTCGTAAGCTTTGTGCTTCCAGTCTTGACGCGAGATTAACCTCGTCGCCTATTACTGTATATTCACGATGAATATCAGAGCCTAGTGTTCCTGCAACTACTTCACCCGTATTAATGCCAATGCCCATGTACATTTTTGACATGCCCAAGCTCTCACTTAATTCATTTATTTCTGACATGGCTATTTGCATTTCAATTGCACAGCGAATAGTCGCTTTAAGATCACCACCGACTTGGGACTTGGTGCCAAATAACACCATTATGGAATCACCCATAAATTTATCAATAACACCACCATGTCGATCGATAATGGTACTCATTTTTGTAAAGTAATGATTGAGTAGTTGAATGATCGCAGTGGGCGTAAATTTCTCTGCAATAGATACGAAACCACGCAAGTCAGATAGCAAGATGCTTACATACTTTGTTTCAGCACCATGTTCTTGGAGATGATTCGCATCTATGGTTTGTTCGATTGCGGAACGAAACTCTTCAGATACTGAAATAGAACCAGATTCATCCTGATAATCTTGAATAACCTGAAAAATTTCATCACTAATACGTTTTTTATTGAAAACTTGCATGCGTCGACCTCAAGGTTTTTGTAAAATCTAATCAGTTAGATATCAGCACACCAGAATAATACAGCTTGAGGTGACTAGCTAGTATTTCAGCATTTCATTGATTATCATCCTTTCTTCACTTCTATCGTATGTTAATAAATTTCAGATGACTAAATTATGACAACTAACTTGCTCAGGATAATTATATTGGGAAAGTAGTGCCAATATTGAGGTGATTTTTCTGTTTATGTGTCAGTTGTTGTTGATAAGACTAATCACAAGAAAAATCATCCTCACCTACTGGCTTGCACTGTTCTGGAAAGCCATTTTGTTTCCAATGATCAAAGATACCCCTTTGTTTCATGTAGTCATGGAATTGTTTTGACTGTCGATATCGTTTTGAGCCGTCGTGCCACTGCCACCTTAAATACATTTCGTCGTTTTAATTCTTCAATAAAAGATACAGTCATTAAGAGTCCATTTATCTATTTATTATTTTCCTACGACATCCAATGTACTTTTATCAGCTTGATAGATCAATGAAGTAGCATTTTTAAGTTAAACTAAAAATTGAACTGGCATTCCATCCAGTCAACCTTGGATTAAATAATGACTCATACAATTATTAGGCAGTCATTATTTGAATTCGACATTCATTAAAATACTGTTTATGCTTTTGTCATCAAATAAGTTAATGTATTCAAAATAGATACGATCAAAAATATAAGGTCTAAGTAACGATATGCAAACAGCTCAAACTGTAAAAAATACGGATAATCCGTTTGTTAAATACGTCAAGGATTTTGGTGTGTTGAAAGATAATTCGGGTTCATATTGGTCAGTACAAATGATTAATATTTTAGACTGTATTGCCTACTACGCCATGATTACGACGCTGACCTTATTTTTAACAGGTAATGTTGGACTTGATGATGATATCAGTGGTTATGTTGTTACAGCTTACGGTATTGCAGTTTCATTAACATTAGTTGTTGCTGGGTTTGTAACTGATACGTTGGGTATAAGAAAAGCGAGCTTTATTGGGCTCGGCTTACAGGCTGCGAGTAGGGCGGGTATTCTTATTTTAGGTCTGTCACCTGAAATCCCTATGCGTGAGTGGTTGATTGTGTTGTTGATTATTTTAACGGCACCAGGCCAAGCCATGATGCAGGCTATTTTTCAGGCTGGAACTAAGCTATTTAGCAGTGCTAGAAGTCAATCAGCATCATTTAATGTCTGGTATTTGTTAATGAACTTAGGTTTTGCCCTAGGTGGTATGTCGGTTGATTTAATTAGAAAGTCATTAGGGCTTGATATCAGTTATATCTTCGCATTGGGTGCTGTTACAGGTTTTGCCGCGATGGTTGTCACTGTTTTCATTGTTAAAAAATCAGAGCAAATGTCTGTTACTGAAGAGGAGCAGGATTTAGAACAGGGAACAAGAAAATTATCTGGTTGGCAGCGTTTTATTAACCTCTTTAAGCAACCTTCTTTCAAACGCATGCTTGCATTAATGGCCGTATTATTAGGTGTTCGTTCGGTATTTTTATATACCTTTATGTTGATGCCATTATATTGGGAGCGAATAATAGAAGCCTCCAGTGGTGAGCTAACCAATATGGGACTATTACAGACGATTAATCCGGTGATGATCTTTATTGGTGTGTTTCTATTTATTCCACTCGCAAACCGATGGAATATGTTCAAGATGTTAACCTTCGGTGCTTTTATTAGTGCTTGTTCGTTACTGTTATTAATGATGCCTTGGTCATGGTTCGGTGAAACAGTTGCCTCTGGATATTTTTGGATGTCAGCATGGATGATGTTTGTTTTGAGTGTCGGTGAAATTATCTGGAGCCCCAAACTCTATGATTACATTGCTTCGGTAGCTCCAAAAGGTCAGGAAGGTGCTTATCTTGGAATGGGAATGATTCCATGGTTTGTTGCCAAAACAATTGTTGGTATTGCCGCCGGCCATATGTTGTTGCGTTGGGTTCCGGAAGGGATTCACACAGGCATTGAATCAAGTACGCTAAGTTTCTGGGACTCTCCAGAGGCTATGTGGTTTGTACTTGCTTGCTGGGCTTTTATCAGTGTTCTTGTAGCGTGGATATTTCGAGGTTGGTTCAATAAAGGAACCGTTACAACCGGTCATGTTACTTAAGTCTTTTGAATGAAAGAATAGAGAAATAATCAGTTAAAGAAGATACCAACTGTTGTTATAGAGCGCCCAAATAACAACACATAGATTTGCCATGGCATGTGCAAGGACTGCGTTACTGATTGATTGAGTTCGGTAGCGAACTAGAGCAAACAGCAATCCTGCCAATATGCCTATAAACCAAGCTGTGTGAAGCACTCCAAATATAACCGAACTTATAATCAGTGCTGCCAAATGGAATTGAGGTTGTTTATTGAGATTAATCTCTTGACCAGCAATTCGGCTGATTAGATAGCCGCGAAACATCAACTCCTCAATAATTGGAGCGACAACCAAAAAACCTATTAATCGAAACACCCACCAAGCAATTAGCAATAAGGTTGGCATAGCACTCAAAGCTTGACCTATTTCATTATTTTGAGCTTCATTTAATGGCACAAGCACAATCCATAGTATTGCTACTAATAGTCCAATTGCTAGTGATTCAACTATATAATTCGGCTTATTAAATTTGTATTCGCGTTTAAAGAAATACAATACCGCCAAAGCAAGAATAACTTTTATCGCATAGAATTTATGAAAGACACCCGATGCTATACCTTCGAGCAATGTTAAAAGGGAAAAAATTAAAAATGGAGAAAGGATGGCAATAGCAATTTGTGCATCTTTTTGCTGCGGCTGAGAAACTGACTTTGATGTTGACTCTTTGTGTATCCACTTCCACGATGCGAAAATAAAAACGACAAAAAGGGCCACTAATACAGCGCTTATCCAGCCAGCGATGCTATGAAAGCCACCGACGGCAAGTGTTGGTGAATATTCCTCACCAATAATTATTAACAGTGCAATGCGAATGATATTAAGAATAATTGAAATAATAACGGCAATTGGTAGCAGTATATATGCTTGGGGTAGCTTCAAGAAATCTCGAGCGAGAAACAGATAGGTGCCGGTTATAGAGAGAGCAAGAATGGCTCCTTCTATACCTGAACATGAGGGCGCAATGTAGACCCAAAAGTTACTTAATCCTAGTTTTTTATCGGCTACATTGAAAAGTACATCATCATAAAATAGTTTCAAAACAGCTCTTGTCGCTTCAAAGGTAAATTCGGTCATTGAGTCCCAATATTGCTGAAAATAAAAGCTTAGTAACACGACTAAAATACTTACAGTCATTGATAAAACAATGGGGATACGATGAGTAACTACAAAGTTTTTCCAATTAACGACCTGGGTAGTGATAAGCAGACCAAATACTGTGGTTAGCGAAACTAATACAAGCCAAAGTAAAGCATATGCGACTATGCCAGTTTTTGGTTGTACGATGAATATTTGATAGGTTGTTAAAATCAATGCGAAGAAAAAGAGAAAGTTCAAAACCAGCCAAAGGGTACTTTTTATAATTGAGCTAGTGGTTGCTAGCTTTTCAAGTCCGTTAGATTTTTGCTGCGCAATGAATAGTGCAAATAAGGTAATAGAAACGATTATCCATCTGAGGATATTGCCTGATTGCGACAGAATTGCTGCAGATAGGCTGCCAACTCGAAGTAAACTGGCATCTACCATAAGACTTAGCAGTAAAGCTTCACTAAATAGCAAGCCAGCGGTAATAAATAAACGTAAGTATATGGGCGAGTAATTCATAACGAAAATAATAAAAGAGCCAATTAAACGAGACAAAAAAAACCTCGGCTTATACCGAGGCTTTATTGTTTCGATAACTGAAAGCTAGTAATTTATGTCTTTCTGCTGGCGTCTACGATATTCGATCGCTAGAGCAATAATGCAGATAATAATAGCGATGGCTAAAGGACCTGCTGTCATACTCAATTCAGGTACCGAACTGCCACCAGAGCTGCCAGAACCACTGCCTATATTCAGCGAACGTAACCAAGCTACAAATGCATTCCACCAAGCCATTTTTACTACTCCTGTATAAATCATCTGAGATACATGCTCATCGTCCATTTACTTATATTGTATAAGCAAAAGAATCAGAGCAATCTGATAAGTGTAATTATAAATATAATTAAAAGTCTAATCAAGAGATATTATATTGGAATTGGCGTTTTATTAGATTTATAGCCATTTATTTGCAGATATATGGCGTTTTATTATATATAAGGGCGCTTTATTGTCTATTTTTGGTATGCAATTTAAGTTTGCTGAGCTGAAAATTGGCATATTTAGCATTTCAGTCTTGTGAGGCAGTATATTATGTTTTTCAGATTTACAGTTATTAGAAAAATCATGCTTTCAAATCAATAAAGATTTGCCTCATATTCCAAATGAGCAGCAGAATTGTATGATTGTAGAACTATTACACAATTGCTATATTGTTTTTAACAGTTTAACCCAAGGAAAACACCATGAAATTACTATCACTCCTTAGTTTGTCTCTTTTTATGACAATATTCTTATCTGGCTCGGTACAGGCTGCGAAGGAAAGTCACGATCGCTCAAAAGCAAATAAGATGCAAATGGATAAAGAATGCGCGAAAGATAAACAGCGCTGCAAAAAAGAAATGAAGGCAAAACATCTTAAAAAAGGTAAATCAAAGGCGACAGATTACAATTCATCACGCTCTAATAAGCAGGGTGTAACCGCTGATACATCGGATCTAAAAGATAAAAAGAACGAAGCCAAAACACGGGCTACTGACTATAATTCGTCACGTTCTAATAGGCGAGGAATAGCCGCTGACGTAGCGGATCTAAATGATAAAAAGAACAAAGCCAAAACACGAGCTCAGGACTATAATTCGTCACGTTCTAATACGACAACTATAGCCAAGGATGATTCAGATAAAAAAGCTAAAAAGAAAATTAAGAAAATGAAACAACAACGATGTGATAAGACTAAAGATAAAGACTGCAAAATAAAGTAGCTTAGGAACAGGTTTAATTGAACGATATTACCCCGCTTCATGGTCTGGCTATGGTACTGCTGCTCAGTTGTTGGTTTGCATACCCAATAATTCTTAAATTATTTGGTATTGGACCATTAAATTCACAACTCGTTACTGCTAGAAGACAATGGATCCATGAAATGGCTCATCGTCCAGGTAAACCATTTGATGCAGTTTTATTAGGCCATATCGTTCATTCTGTGGCATTTTTTGGGTCAGCGACACTCATTGTTCTGGCGGGTATATTTTCTGTTGTGGTTAAACTCGACGGCATCCATAAAACATTGACTGGTATAGACTTTATCCAGCCCGTTAGCCTAGAGTTATTCATTCTGGAATATGCATTACTAACCGGTGTTTTTACCCTATGCTTTTTCTCGTTTACTTATGCACTAAGAAAATTACTCTATTCAATAGCGCTTATCGGTGCGCTACCTGAATCACCTAATGAAGTAGTTGATTTTGATGACCTGGTAGATGACACCACTACAGTCATAACTGAAGCCTTGAAAACATTTAATTTTGGCATCAGAGGGTACTATTACGCGATTGCATCGATTTGTCTTTTTATTTCACCAATGTTCTGTATCACGGCGACCCTTATTGCTACCAGTGTTTTAGTCTTTAGGCAGGTGAGAACCCCAACATCACGAGCCATCGCTCGATATATAGAGAAAACTGAGCAACGATTAAAGTAAAACTGACACAGCTTTCCTTAGTTTAAAGAGATTACACCTTGAGGGCCTTCGATTTGTTTAATTTGAGCCGCAGCAAACGGTTACATAATATCTTGATATAAATCTGAATCCATAAAACTATTGAGCCATTGAATTACGTATTTATATCCTGAATTATCAAACCAGTTCTTATCGACGAATGCGAATTGGCGTATAAAGGGAAATACCGCCACATCAGCCAATGAAATATTATCTCCAAACAGGTAGGTATTTTTACTGAGCAAGCGATCCAACTGTGAAATGAAGCGCTCGGCAGATTTCCTATATTCTTGCTCAGAATAATCAGGGTAATGATTGGCATATTTATATCGATCTAAAAGTTGTTTAAAATTATCATCAATATGCGTGATCATTTTATCAACTTTTAATTTTAATAAATTATCTAAACCAATATACCAGCTTTCAGGATCGTTGTTTTTCATAGCCCAAAGCATGATATCTCTACTCTCATCGATTACCGTACCGTCTGATAAATGTAATACAGGCACAGTAGCCTTAGGAGAAAGCTCGATCATCTTCTGTGGCTTATCTTTTAATGAAACCTCTACCAAGTTTGTTTGTATACTTGAATAACTTAGTGCCATTCTTGCGCGCATTGCATATGGGCAACGCCGAAAGGAATATAAGGTGGGTATGTTGGAGTCAGTCATACTGATTTATCTACTGTATAAATATTATTAGCTTCTTAACTGACTATGATAAATCAATTTGAACGATTAAACAGCTAGAGTTTCTCCATCATTGGCCACAGATTGATGGATGTGCCCCCGGATCATTTCAATCATGGTTTTTAACATGTGACAGTACCTATGTCATATGTCAGTTTTAGTGACAGTCGTAAGCCTGTCGTTGTAGACTTAACTGAGTTTTGGTTTACTTGCTCTCAACATTAATTGCTGGAGTATTGTAATGAACCTTAAATCTAAACACGGACAGGATATGCATATGAGTGACAGATCATTAACCAATGGCTTCTGGTTTTATTTTGATGTCGGAGAAGATCAAATTGCAGTTCATGGTTCTGCTTGGTCTGGCAAAGAAGTGGTTTATTTCAATGATGATCCAATCTCAGAAACGCGCAATGTTAAGTTTCGAAGTGAGCATGAATTTAAGAAAAATGGCAAGCAGTACAAAATTATTTTTTTGGTCGAAAGCATGCTTAAAAGTAATTTGAGATGTGCGCTTTATGTTGATGGTAAACAGCATGATGTCCAAACCAAAGGAATGTTAAAAGGTAATAATAAAGAGATTGGTAAGGCAATCTTTGTTTATTTTGTTATTGGCATGGTGTTTGGCTTTTTGGGTATGAAAGTAGCGCTTTGGATGGGAAGCTAGGGCTTAGCATGCAATTACAACACCATAAAATAAAATCAATGCGTATGCAGAAAAGTTGGTCGCAGCAACACCTAGCGGATGCCTGTGGTTTGAGTTTAAGAACCATTCAAAGGGTAGAGCAGACCGGTAATGCATCCTCTGAGACAGCCATGAGCTTATGTTCAGTATTTGAGATCTCAATGGAAACAATCAAACTGGTCCCAATCAAAGATGTTGATAAGCTTCAAACAATTGACTTAAGAGGGCAGTTATTGTTTGTTGCTATAGCCATGTTTTTAGGCTCGATATTGGGCGCCATCATGATGTTTAGCTTGCTGACCTAATCTTTGATTATAGGATAAATAGCAGTAACCTTAATGTTTTACAGAATAACTAATGGTTAATCATCTTCAGGAACACCTTGCCATAGCATACGATAACCAATTTCATAGGCATTATCGCTCATCTCTAATAATTCGCTAAAGTGTTTATTGAACAGTTCATCAGCATGGCTTCTCTCGTGCTGTTCAAATGATTTCCAATAAGTAATGATTGCGATATGGGCATCAGTCTCTTTACTTTCGGTATTGACACTTCCTTGATCAGAAATGAATCCAGTGAACTCAAATACTTGTCCCGCGATAAATCCATCTTCAGCATAATTATTCTTAACCGCGTTACACATTTGTCCGATGGTTAATTCCGCATCTTCTATAGTAAATTCCGGCTTTAGTTTTACAACGTTATAAAGCATTACACTATCGAATGGCACACTAATTGGATTGAACATATAAACTCCTCCTGTTATTCGTTCGAGTATATAAGATGTGGGTATAAATTCTGATTATTCAATCTTTAGCGCATTGAAGCATTTACTTTAATGACATTTAAAAACTAAAACTGTACCTCATTGCCATTAATTACAGTTTTAAGTATTTTTATATTTTCTATTTCGGCAACAGGCACCGTTAAAGGGTTTTTGTCTAGAATTATGAAGTCAGCATACTTTCCCGTTTTTAAGGAACCAATTTTAGTTTCCATATTGATGGAATAGGCCGCATTAATAGTCATCGCTTCTAATGCGTCGATAACGGATATTTTTTCATTTTTGGCTATAAACATATTACTCGTAGTTTTACGTTCGACAGCGGTCTGTATAAGCCGTAATGGGTTACTTTCAAACATAGGTTGATCGGCGTGCAGTGAATATTTCAGACCTGCTTTTTTTGCAGAACCAACAGCTAGCAGTTGTTCGGTTCGTTTCGACCCTAGAAGATCTGATTTTAAAGCATCGCCATAATAAAGCAGGTGATTAATATGAAAATTGGGGAACATATTTAATTGTTTTACTTTATCCAAATCAGATGCCTGCAGTAAAACACAATGTTCAAGCCGATGTCTTGATTGACTAAAATCAAGACCAGATTGTTCAAATAATTCCAGCACTTCAGTGTTGGCTTGATCGCCCTGAGCATGAATCGCTATTTGCCAACCTTTATTATGATGTTCTTTAATAAACTTAGCTAAAGCAGGTTTTGAAATCAACGCCTTGCCTCTATGGCCTTTGGATAAATGCAGTTCTTTTTGACTGAGCTCTGAATTTTTGTAGGGTTCTTGAAGATACATAGAGCCAGTGTAAGGTGAGCCATCGTACCAATGTTTAACACCTAAAATATTGTAGAAGTCATCCTGCACTATATGTTCTGGCAATAAAAATAATCGATCGAAACGTATGTATATAAAATGTCTTGGCAATGGTTGCTTGACAGGTAATAGACCAGCAATGGTTAACGCCTTATTTAACAGGCTGGTTTTCTCGCTAGCAAGATGTTCATATAGTCGCAAAGGCTTGTCGTCATTTATAGTGATTCCAGCACTGACCACAGTCGTATTGCCATTTTTAGCGTATTCTTTCATGGTCTTAACGGTACTGTCTATTAATACATCTGGAGTGAGCAGGTTTGATTTCATATAATTCAAAAACGGCTGAAAAGCTTCTTGCTCAAAAATAATACCCGTTAGATTGCCATGCTCATCCTTTCCATAATAGCTTGATTCAGATGGAGCCTGAGTATCCTTGCTAATACCAACTGCTTCAAAAGCACTGCTATTGGCCCAATAGGTGTGCATGCTTTGGGATACTAAAATAATAGGGTTATTTGGAGCCATGGTATCTAAAAATTGAATATCGGGGAGTACCAGATCGTCTACTAAGATAGAAGATATGCCTCCACCAATTATAACTTCACCAGGCTCTTTGGTTTGAATATAATCTGATAAATGTGCCCAAACCTGTTTATTTGTCTGGTGTTTAAACCCTGAAAGGTTAACCATATTATTAAAGAATGAAGAAATCGCAACGTGGGTATGGCTATCAATAAAACCGGGCAGGATAACTTTATTTTGCAGGTCGATAATTTCTGTTTCATCTGTTTTGAGCTGGAGGATTTGTTGACTACTACCCAGTGCTGCGATTTTCCCTTTCTTGACTAGCATAGCCTGTTCGAGTGGATTATCTGCTTCCATCGTTAGAATTTGGCCATTGGTATAAATACGATCTTTAGTTTGGCTAATGTCTGGACTAGTTAACAGTAATATCACCGTCACCAATAGTAATACTGAGAGCGTAATTTTAAATTTCAACTAGCTTATCCTTTGTTGCACTAAAAGCAGCGACAAAAGCGATGCTTTAATGTCGGTAATTTCTTGGTTAGATACGACGTCCGAGATGTAGATCTTTTGTAAACATATAGTATAAATTATGCCATGTAATGATAAAAATCTTAACTGCTTTAGTGTTCTAATTATTAGATTGGTATGCTTTTATTCTACGTTAGATAATAAAAAAGGGCATCATAATGATGCCCTTTGGGTCGAACTTAAAAACTACTTAGTTACCATAGTTTTGAAAGGCATCATTTATCAACCAATCAAGATGGTTTCTATGTGCCTTGGTGGAGGAGTTACCACGAGAGGAGGTGTACTTCTTCTGGATAGTACGTAGTTCCTGTAGTGCTGCGGACTTGGACATATTGTCATAGTTCGACTTGCCTTTAAGACCACTTACTCCGATCATACGCTTCACATACTCTATCTGAAGGTTCTGACGAATAGTCGTTACATTAGACTTTTTGTCTGCTTCAAATACACCCTTCGTTAAATCAGATAACATTTCATTCAAACTGTAGGTATTGCCATACAATGCAGTATCAGACATACGCTTTAACACATTTGGATGTAGAAGGTGTGCCATCGTGCGCATTTGAGCCCTTAGCCACATGTCGTGAAATTTCGGGTCTTCATTGTTGCCAAAATTATTAAAACCACGGCGCTGTACCTGAAGATAGTTGAAATATTCATTCGCTTCAGGAAGCAAGTTAGGCGCGAACAGGTAATCATTCATCAACTTCATGGCACGCTTTTGATCTGCTTTGCTCACCGGAGTGAATGGCTGGGTAGCACCTTTCTGACCAACCACAGCACGATCTAGGTAGACACCGCCTACATAACGGGACGCGATATTGATCGCCCCAACATAGTTACCAAACAAGACATTAAACATGGTCGTTAGTTCTTGATGTGAATCACCTTCTTTCAAAGCGCGTTGTTTTAAAGAACCATAGGTTGCTTTAACAAGCTTGGCACGATCTTCAGAATAGGTGATCGCATCTGCAGACATATCGCCAATCATTACTCTAGGGTCAACATGACGACCTGGAGCACGCATATCATCAGCATCATTACCAAAGGCTAGAGCGGCTTCAGTTGAGCGAGATAGAATAGCTTCTAAACGTGCTTCTTCAGCAGCAGCATCATCGAGTGCGACTGAGTAGCCATATTCGATAACCCAATCATCATAGGCACCTGGTCTGATGTCAGCAAAATGACCCTGCTTGATTCCAGGAGGCGCTATATTGCTTGGCGCATAATCCATTACAGAACCAGTAATGCTGCCTTTGGTTAATTCCATATCGTGGATTTTAACTGGACCATAGACTTGAGATGCTCTCATGTTATGGTTCAGACCAAGAGTATGACCGACTTCATGAAGAATAAGCGCTGCCAGTGATTCTTCAGCAAGACGTTCTTTCTCACTCATGCTGGCACCCTTAGCATCCATCATTGAACGAGCAGTCATTAGATCAGCCTGTAAGCTGTGACCATAGCTGCAGTATTTGTCAGCCTTGAGTTCTGGAAGTTTAGCTTGCATATCACCACCGGCAGTATACAGATCACCCTGTAACCAACGATTTTTCATATAAACAAATTCCAACATGATATCGGCAGCAATAATTTCACCCGTTTGTGGGTTGGTTACTGAAGGACCATAACCACCAAATGGAGGACGTGGAGATGTTGTCCAGCGCAATACGTTGTAACGCATATCGCCCGCATCCCAGTCTGCATCATCAGGCTGTATTTTTACTTGTACAGCGTTCTTAAAGCCAGCTTTTTCAAATGACTGGTTCCATGCTTCAGTAGCCCACTTAATCGTGTCGCGCCACTCAACTGGGGTGGTATTTTCTATCCACCAAACAATCGGTTGAACTGGCTCTGAAAGTTCAGCAGTAGGATCCTTTTTTACCAATCTCCAACGATTGATAGCATCGCGGTATGGGGCCCAGCTATCAGATGTTAGGTCCGTGACTTGTTCCATAAAGTAGCCAACGCGAGAATCGTCGCGACGAGGCTTAAAACCATCATCTGGCATTTCTATGAATGAATGTTGTAGCTGTACGTTGATACTACGAGCATCTGAAATTTCAGGTCCGCCGCCGACAGCAGGTGCTGCATTATCAAATACATATTCTACAATCACGTCAGTGTTCTTAGGGTAACTACGAACGTCAACGTATTTTGTCTTATCCTTGCTCAGCTTACCGACTTTAAATCTCGGTGGTGCAGGAGGAGCACCTGGCATTCTTGGTCTTGGATAAGGAGATACCTTATGAATCTTTTCAGAAAGTAGGGTTTTATCCATTTCTAATAAATAAGTCCCTTTCTTTTTATCTTCAGCTTTAATTTTGATGCTTGCTAAAATAGATTCGCTAATATTGGTTCCTTCAGAGCGACTTAATGCACTGTTGGGATCTATGTAATAACCTTGATTCTTAGTAACAATTTCAATCTTGTCGAAACGTTTACGAAACTCAAGTAATTTAGTTTCTCGGAAGGCGCCCTTAAAGTGGCCTGCATCTAAGACACCATTAACAGTGTGAACAAAATAGATCATTGGCTTATCAAGTTGTTCTTTAGATACAGTCAACATGATAGAACCGGTCTTTGGGTCTTGATAGAAATCAAGGAAACCATCATATACGGTCTTATCCTTGATTAGTTCGGCTACCGTTTTATCTTTTTCCTTTTCTTTATCTTTTTTCTTGTCTTCCTTTGCCTCTTCAGCAGCCATAACTTGAATGCTGAATAGCATTAGGAATAAAGAACTAATTAGCTTTATATTAGCTTTGAACATAGATTTATCCTTTGCATCAGGGTTTAACGTGGACACATCATAGGTGGTTAATGAGGAAAATTAAACTATTTGAACAAAAAGTTACAATTAAAAAAGCCGAAGCAAGGCTTCGGCTTTTGTTGTGAACATAACCTGTCTTAGGTCATATCAACTACTTCTTTCTGTACCACAGGAATGGTTACTTGAGCTGCAGCTTGTTGAAAACTTTCCATTTCGTGGAAATTCATATAGCGATATATTTCGGCCGACATCGTGTCGATCTCTTTCATATAGTGCATGTATTCTTCAACAGTCGGTAATTTACCAACAATCGATGAAATGGCAGCTAATTCAGCAGAAGCTAGGTAGACATTTGCTCCATCACCTAAGCGATTAGGAAAGTTACGAGTAGAGGTAGAGACCACCGTTGTATTCGGCGCCACTCTAGCCTGGTTACCCATACACAATGAACAGCCTGGCATTTCAGTACGTGCGCCTGCATTGGCGAAGATATTGTAATAACCCTCTTGCATCAATTGATATTCATCCATGCGAGTCGGTGGCGCAATCCATAGACGGCTAGGAATACCCGTGGTTTTTTGCAATAACTTACCCGCAGCGCGGTAGTGGCCAATGTTGGTCATACAAGATCCAATAAATACTTCATGTATGGTATCGCCAGCTACTTCTGACAGTTTTTTAACATCATCAGGATCATTCGGACAAGCAAGAATAGGTTCGTCGATTTCATTCAAATCAATTTCTATTACGGCAGCGTATTCAGCATCGGCATCAGCAGAAAGCAATTCAGGGTTAGCTAACCATTTTTGCATTTTCTCGATACGTCTCGAAATAGTCCGTTCATCGCCATAGCCTTGACCTATCATCCACTTCAACATGGTGATGTTAGAATTTAGATATTCAGCAATTGACTCTTCGCCTAATTTAATTGAACAACCAGAAGAGGAGCGTTCGGCAGAGGCATCTGATAGTTCAAAAGCCTGTTCTACTTTAAGATCTGGGAGTCCTTCGATTTCTAAAACACGACCAGAGAAAATATTCTTTTTACCTTTCTTCTCAACCGTTAATAGGCCCTCTTGAATTGCCGCGTAAGGGATAGCATTAACCAGATCACGTAATGTGATGCCCGGTTGCATTTCACCTTTGAAGCGAACCAATACCGACTCGGGCATATCCAGCGGCATAACACCTGTTGCTGCAGCGAAGGCGACCATTCCAGAACCAGCTGGAAATGAGATGCCTAACGGGAAACGTGTATGAGAGTCACCACCAGTACCAACGGTATCGGGTAGTAGCATACGGTTTAACCAGCTATGGATAATGCCATCACCTGGCCTCAGTGAGACACCGCCACGATTCATAATGAAATCAGGCAAGCTATGCTGGTTCTCAACATCAATTGGTTTTGGATAGGCTGCGGTATGACAGAACGACTGCATGGTTAGATCGGCACTAAAGCCTAAGCAAGCCAAATCTTTTAATTCATCACGAGTCATAGGGCCAGTGGTATCCTGTGAACCAACAGTAGTCATCATTGGTTCGCAATATTGTTCTGGACGCACACCTTCTAGTCCACAGGCTTTACCGACCATCTTTTGAGCTAAGGTATAGCCTTTATTAGATTCAGTAACAGGCGCAGGTAGTCGGAACGCAGAAGAAGCTTCTAGACCGAGAAACTCTCTCGCTTTGGTGGTTAGGCCCCGTCCAATAATTAATGGAATACGTCCACCTGCCTGAACCTCATCGAGCAAGACTTCCGTTTTAAGTTCGAATTCAGCAATCTGTTCGCCATTTTTTTCGACCTTACCCTGATATGGATAAAGATCAATCACATCGCCCATTTCCATTTGTGACACATCAACTTCAATCGGTAGTGCACCAGCATCTTCCATTGTATTGAAGAAAATAGGTGCAATTTTGCTGCCTAAACAGAAACCGCCGGCACGTTTATTTGGAATGTGCGGGATATCATCTCCAGCTAGCCATAAAACCGAGTTTGTCGCCGACTTTCTAGAAGAACCGGTACCAACAACATCACCAACATAGGCGACCGGGTGGCCTTTTGATTTTAGGCTTTCAATGGTCTCTAAAGGATCACCTTCTAAACCAGGGCGCTCATTCTTTAAAAATGCCTTTGCATGTAATGGAATATCAGGTCGTGACCAAGCATCTTGAGCAGGTGAAAGATCATCAGTATTTGTTTCGCCTGGAACTTTAAATACGGTAATGGTGATTTTTTCTGCTAATGCATCTTTCGAAGTAAACCATTCAGCTTTAGCCCAACTTTGAATCACTTCTTTAGCTTTTTCATTGCCTTGCTTGGCAAGATCAGCAACATCATGGAAGGCATCAAACATCAATAATGTATGCTTGAGTTGTTCGGCAGCAATGTCTGCTAAATCGTCAACGCTTAGCATTTCAACCAGAGTTGATATATTGTAACCACCTAACATGGTGCCCAATAGTTCAACTGCCTGTGTCTTGCTCACTAGTGGTGACTCAGCTTCGCCTTTACATATGGCGGTAAGAAAGCCAGCTTTGACGTAGGCTGCCTGATCAACACCCGCTGGTACACGGTTCTCGAGTAGGTCAAATAAAAATTCTTCCTCGCCAGCAGGTGGGTTTTTTAATAGTTCGACCAGATCACTCATTTGTTCTGGTGAGATTGGCTTTGGTACGATACCAATTTGGGCACGTTCTTTAACGTGTTCTCGATAGGCTTCTAACACTTTAATATCCTCAACGATAGGCTTAATATCGACTCATGTTAGCCCGATATGCATATTTAAAATAGTAGACATAAGTAGAATTCCGAATTATACAGAATGTCGTGGATATTGTTGAGTTATTTGTCCGCTTTAAGGCAGTTTCGTCCAGCTTTCTTTGCTTTATAGAGGAGTTTATCCGCCGCTTTAATAACTTCCTCAGTTGTTCTATCTGGGGTTTTTTTAGCAACACCGATACTGATGGTGACGGTAACCTTACGCCCCGAATTGTTACGCCCTCGTTGCTGTTTGCCACGTGAACTGGATTTTGGACGTTTGGTTTTTTCTCTTAAGCTGATTTTATAATTACCAATGTCTTCTCGTACAGCTTCAAGGTGTGGAATACACAGGGGTAGGTCTTTACCTTTAAAGATTATGGTGAATTCTTCACCACCGTAACGGTATGCTTTTCCTCCACCGGTCACTCTGGCCATTTTTGCAGCAACGATTTTAAGTACATCATCACCGACGTCATGGCCATAACGATCGTTGAATTTTTTAAAGTGATCAATATCCATCATAGCTACGACATATTTACGCCCAGGCGCTTTCAGTACCTCATTCAGCGCTCGGCGTCCTGGCAAGCCAGTTAACTCATCACGATAAGCCATATCATGACTGTGTTTAAGTAGCCCCCAGATAAGTAATAATTGATTCAGTGAATGGAGTAAAGCTGGCGTCTGACTATTAATCGGACTAGCTAAATAATTCCAAAGCAGAGTCAATAGGACAAAAAGCAAAACGCCATCTAATACATTGTCATATAACCAAATCCTAAAACCCTGATGAAGAATGGCAAGAGTAAAACTAGCGAGGGTGATGTATGGAATATTATTCGCCGCTGCTACCTTATAAGTAACGAGAGTAGCCATATAGTCAAGTTCGTGAAGTTGATTGGTAAGCGCTAAAAAAGCGACTGCTAAAACAATGAACCCCATACCATAAGCAGTAAATATTCCACGCTCAGGCAACCAACTGACGATCATAAATAGCAAAGGCAATGACCAACTTAACCATAAGCCTGGTCCAACAGCCGTTACTTTGATGCTATAGACATGTGCCAAACCATAGAGACAACCGAGTATCAGGGAAAGGGTGAATAATCGAAATAAATTAAACTGAAAAGCTAAGGCCAACAATATTGCCAAGGTCGCATAGGGAACATAGGGTAATATGGGATGTAACATGACCGGAACGAGCCCAGGATGATAGATCACCCAGAAAATGCTACTAAACAGTATCAGTGGAATTAGTAATGTATTTATAATTCGAGTAATTGGCATCAGATAATAGTTTTTATTGTTACAAGACTGATTATGAGGCAGAACGATGAAACATCCAAGTAGAGCTTTCTATTTAACAAATCTTGATATTGACCGATACTAGTAGATATGAAATTAAATAATTCTACAATAATGCTCAATCTGGGCCGACTAAGAAGTTCGCTGCTGCACCATTACCTGTTTCTGAGTGTGTCCTTTATATTGGTTGTAGTATTATTTGAGGCAACGCAATTATATGCCAAACCAAGTCCTTTAAAATATCATCATGACTTGAATTATTTAATTAGTAATTTAGATACATACCATCCAAATCCATGGCGTCGTACAGTCAAAAGGGCATTTCGGGAACGACTAACCAGGAATCCTGAAATACTCAATAGTTGGCCAGTTGGCCCACTAGTCAATATAAGCCGAGCTCTAAAATCATTAGATCCATACGCTCAGGACATGGCGACTAGAATTAATTTATTCGAACAACCAATCATTTGGAATCTACTTCCGGTTGAATTTGGTCTATTTGAAGAAGGTGTATTTATTACCGCTGCACCAGAACAAAACAAATCTTTAATTGGCCTGCAGGTTTTAAGAATAAATAATACTGAAGTCGAGACGATTATTAAGAAGTTAGCGGGTTATTTTCCCAAACGCGATGCGGTATTAATCCCTGATTATCTAAGAATCACAGAAATACTCCGATACCTTGGTGCGTCGAATAGAGGGAAATGGCAAATAGAGCTCTTAGACAGTATTAATGAAAGCTCCGATTCAGTGCGTTTCGATATTGATAAACAAAATATTCTGCGCTCTGAACTAAAGGATCGCTCTAAATCTATCAATCTAAGCCATTATCAGAACTTTAGACTTGACCAACAACAAAAAAATGTAATCCTAACAACACCGAACAGTTTAATGTGGGTGCTATCAGGACAGTCAATACGTTCTACGCTTCGATTTAATAAACAGTTGAGAATGATTGAGGCTCAGTTACGCAATCAAGCTGTAATTTATTTTGTGCTCGATCTTCGAGATATTCAAAGTGCTGATCCCAAGCTGTTAAATCGCCTCTGGACCATTGTTCAAAACATTCCAAGAGAAAACCCTAATCGGAAGGTGTATGCAGTGGTTGATCGCTCTACTGGTGAAGTTGTCTATGGCTTATTAAGTAAAATGGCATCGATGCCCGAGTTGACTATGGTAGGCGAGCCATTAGGCGTAGCACTGTCACACTTTACTGCGGGTAAATCAATTCAACTGCCTCGCACGGGTATTAGGGTGACAGTTGCCTCTCATTATCAAAAGTATTTGTTAGAGTCCAACAAGACTGGGCCATTTAAACCCTCAGTGGTTCAACAATGGACTGCAGAAGATTATTTTTCTGGTGAGGACTCAATAATAAATGCTGTACTCGGTTTAATCGAAATAGACCAGTTTGACTAGTCAATATCTGTATCAAGTTGTAACAACTCTCCTTTGATCATAGCCACGATTTCATTTATGGTGCTGGCAATATAATTATTATTCTTACAAACCCAAACACTGAGAGGAAGCACATGTCTGTAAAAAGTAAAATAATGGCTACTGTATGCCTGTTTGCATTAACTGCAAATATTGCCTATGCCAAGGATAGCGATTCTATTGAAGTCACCAAGAGTCCAAATGATCAAAGAAGCTATCGCGCGATCACTTTAGACAACCAGTTAGACATAATTCTTGTCTCTGATCCTGAGACTGAAAAATCTGCGGCCTCACTAAGTGTTGGTGTTGGTTTATTATCTGATCCTATGACTCAACAGGGAATGGCTCATTATTTGGAACATATGTTGTTTATGGGTACTGAAAAGTATCCGGACACTAAAGAGTATGGTGAATTTATGACCAATAATGGTGGAGGTTCAAATGCCTATACTTGGATGGATATTACCAACTATATGTTTAATGTTAAAAACCAAGCCTTTGATGAAGGTCTTGACCGTTTTTCTGATTTTTTCAAAACACCCAAGCTGTATCCTGAATATACAGAAAAAGAAAAGAAGGCCGTTAATGCCGAATGGAGCATGCGTAGAGAGTTAGATTTCTTTGGCCAGTTTAAGCTTAAGCGAGCGCTGATGGGTAAACATCCTGCAAACCGTTTCTTAATTGGTAACCTTGAAACGCTCAGTGACAAAGAAGGCAGTAAGCTACATACCGAGACTGTTACATTCTATAATCAGTTTTATTCCTCCAATATTATGAAGTTAGCACTTCTGTCTAATTCAAGCCTAGATGATATGGAAAAATTGGCGCGCAAACATTTTAGTTCTATTAAAAATAAGAACATCCCCAAGCCGATTGTTACTGAAGCCATGCCTGCATTCGGAAGTAAGCGTATCTACTATGTTCCTAATAATGATGTGAAACAAATCCGTTTGGACTTTACGATTAAGAATAATATGGATAAATTCCATTTAAAGCCGAATTCATATGTTAACTATCTACTCAGTTCTGAAATGCCTGGTACGCCAGCATTCTTACTTAAGGAAAGCGGCTTAATTTCTTCCTTATCAGGTTCTTCAACGCAAAATATGTATGGTAACTATGGTAATTTACAGGTCAGTATTTCATTGACTGAGGAAGGCCTGAAGCAAAGAGAATATATCGTAGCTACTGTGATGCAGTATATAGATATCATCCGTGCCAAGGGTGTTGATAAGAAGTACTTTAAAGAAATTCAAACTTCATTAGATAACCAATTTAGATTTCTAGAAAAGACCGATGAATTCGGATATGTTTCTAACCTAGCGCAAAACATGCAAGATTACCCGCTCGGTAATGCGATTAATGCCTTGTACCACTATCCAGAATTTAGCCGTTCAGCCATTGAAGAAACCTTAGCTCAGCTAACACCAGATAATCTGTTAATTTGGTATATCAGTAAGAATGAGAAATCAGATAAAGAGATGCACTTCTATGCCGGTAAATACCGCAGTGAAGATTTATCTAAAGAAGAGATTGCCAGCTGGTCTGCAAAATCAAAATTATCGTTAACACTACCTGATGTTAACCGTATGCAACCTGAAAATTTTGAATTATTTACAGAAGCATCAGAAGAAGGGGCAAAACCAGAATTAGCACTCGATCATGAAGGCGTGCAAATTTGGAATTTCCCGAGTCGTTATTTTGCGCATCAACCTAAGGGTGTCATGCGTGTCATGATAAACAATCCTGATTCACAATCTGATCCTGCCGCAGAGGTGATGCTGAATATCTGGGCGAATATGTATAATTTACAGCAAAGTGCTTTGGCTACTGAAGCAGGAATTGCGGGCATGAATTTACGACTATCAGCAAGCAATGGACTTACTTTAGCAATATCTGGTTTCACTGATAAACAGGATATGTTACTCGACCAAGCATTTAGTAAGTTGGTTGTTGATGTGACTAAAGAAAACTTTACCCAAGCAATTGACCGTTATGTTCGTGGCGTCAAAAATTCGGAAAAGCAATTTGCATACACACAGGTCATAAGTAAATTTCGTGGTGTGATAGCAACGGGTAGTTATGAAAATGATACCCTTATAAAAACGGCTGAATCTTTAACTACAAAAGATTTTAAAGATTTTATGAAGCATGTACTTGATAATAACCTGGTTCGCGTATTTACCTATGGGAATTATAGCAAATTGGATATCAGTAAACTGGCTGATAATATAGATCAAGTTCTAACTGATGACCGTCGTGTTACCAAGTACACAAAAACACAGTACTGGAAGCCTACCATGGGCAAAACCTTGGTTTATAGAGCTGATACGCCAGTTGAGGATGTAGCAATTATCGATCTATATGTACATCCTGAGCCTGGCTATAAAGCCAAGGCAGAAGCCGGAATAATACGTGGACATTATAGACGTTCTGTTTTTAATCGATTACGAACAGAAGAGCAGTTGGCCTATGCAGTAACCGCATTAAACAGCTCAATAGATGACTATGTTACTTTTGGATTGCTTATCCAAACACCGGTTAAGAATGTTCAAGATATGCAAAAGCGTTTTGATGAGTTTAATATCGAATATAGTAAAACTATTGCTGAATTGACTCAGGAAGAATTCGATAAGTTGAAATCTAGTCGATTAACGACTTTAAATGAAAAACCAAAGAACCTCTCTGAAGAAGTATCGCCATTATTGTCAGATTGGACTCGAGAGAAAATGGATTTTGATAGTCGTCAGAAGATGATAGCTGCTACTGAAAAGGTCACCCTGGCTGATGTGAAAACATTCTTTAAACAAACCGTTGGTAATAAGAATGCGGCACGACTTTCAGTTCAGTTGCGTGGCAAGAAATTCGCTGATCAACCATTTGCGACCTTTGATAACGAACAGGTCATTGAGAAGCTTTCAGATTTTCATGCCAAGGCGCAACACCAATAAAAAAAAAGCCTGGCTGTTTTCACAGCCAGGCTTAATATTTGTAATTATTAGTACGATTAAATTTTAAATTTTCTCACCAATGCTTCTAATTTATCCGCCAACTGTGTGAGCGTTCTGCTCTCTTCAAAGGTTTTCTTTGATAGTTCCATACTGGTGGTGGAAATGTCATGAATCGATGACATTCGAGTATCGATATTTTTAACCATATCGGTTTGTTGATTAGATTGGACATTTATGCTTTCGTTTGAGTTGCTAATATTAACCACATCAGTCTCAATTTGTTCAATCACATCACCTGCCTCAGCAATGTGCTCCACACTATCTTTAGCCTGTTGTTGACCTCTTGACATAGTAGTAACTGTTGACTCGGCTACCGATTGTAATTTTTCAATCATCTTTTGGATTTCAGTGGTCGACTCTTTAGTTCTTTGTGCCAGCATACGGACTTCGTCAGCAACTACTGCAAAACCCCTGCCTTGTTCGCCTGCTCTTGCTGCCTCAATGGCTGCATTTAATGCGAGTAGGTTAGTCTGTTCAGAGATCCCTTCAATAACATCCAGTACACCACCGATGTTACTGGACTCGATTTCTAATTGATTTATTGAGTTTGCAGCAGATGACACTGCGTCGGCTAAACTATTTATTGATAGAATTGTTTCTTTGACTACTAAATTAGCATTTTGAGTATGAGATTTTGCTGAGCTAGCTGTATTCGATGCATCTGATGCATTTTGCGAAACATCGCTTGAGGCAATGGTCATATCTTCGATGGCTGACAGTATTGATGAGGTTTCTTGGTATTGTTGTTGCACACCATGATCGGCTTCGCCAGCAGTTATGCAGATCTGCTCTACACCAGTGTGCATTGCATCGCAACTATTCAACAGTTCAGAGACCATTTCTCTTAAGGTATCGGCCATTCGGTTAAAACTGTCGGCAATTTCACCAATAACGTCGTCACTTTGTAGACTATAGTTCACCGTTAAATCATGATGACTTATTGCATTAGTCATTTTTGAGAGGTCTTGGAGCTTATTAACCAATATTATTTTTAGCAGGTAATAGTTTGCCAGGCCCATAATAATTCCAGCACCCAAACAACTTACCACAAACCACCAATATAGACCGTCTTTGAAATTGACAAATAGGCTAGCAAAGAACGGAAAGATAATTCCCATCATGATGCCAAAGCCTAAAAAGGCTAACATGAGATTTTTTAGTATACTCTTGGTCATGGTTCCTAACTCTTGGTGCGTTTTCGATTCCGTCGAATAATAAAAACTCTTATAGCAGAAATTGTTCTCAGGGTCATTTTTAATGACTATATAGTACCGGAATATCTGGTAATTTTCTGACTTTGTGCTAAATTATTAGTAGACAGTTATGTTCTCTATATCGACAGGGCTTTCGAAATACTTAGGTATTATAATAACCCTCCTGTGACTATAGTCACCTTGATAGAGATGTAGCTGTCTTTTTATGTCTATTCATGAAGTGAGGCAAAATACTTGAAGCTTCTTATTGCTGAAGACGATGTAACATCTAGAATAATGCTTCAAAATACGGTGGCTAAGTGGGATTATCAGCCAGATGTATATGAAGATGGTGACCAAGCCTGGTTAGCTATTTCAGACGATGCTCCACCACATTTATTACTATTGGACTGGGAAATGCCTGGTATGAGTGGTATTGAAGTGTGCAAAAGAGTTCGCGAGTTAGAAAACAGTGAGTTGTTCCACATCGTAATGTTAAGCTCAAGAGTCAGCACCGAGGATTTGGTGAAAGGACTAGAAGCTGGTGCTAATGATTATATCAGTAAGCCATTCATGGCTGAAGAACTCAAAGCACGTTTAGATGTTGGCAAGCGTATGGTTGAGTTGCAAGAACAGCGTGTTAAAGCAGAACATGATAAACGACGTCTACAAAGAGAGCTTCTCGAATCAAGAAAAATGGAAGCACTAGGTCAGGTAACCGGAAGTATTGCCCATGATTTCAATAATATTCTGGGGATCATTATGGGTTATACATCAATGACTATTAGTCGCTATCGAGATCAAATGCCCGAAAAGATGCTCAGTTATTTGGAGGCGAGTTTAAGCTCAACAGAACGAGCTAAAGAATTGGTGGCTAAAATGCTCACATTTGCCCATGCTGAGGCTGATTCTAAATTGAAAAGCTTTCAGATTGGCCCTTATGTCAGTTCTGCCATCAAAAATTATAAAAAATGCCTCCCTGAGAATATTTCGATGGAGTTGCTTATCCATGAAAATCTCCCTGATGTTTTATTCGATGAAAGTAAAATTGCCAAAATTATAAATATACTTTCTGATAATGCGGTTGAATCAATGCCAGATGGAGGCTCCATCCAAGTAAAGGTCAGCCTTTTTGAAGCGGACCAACATGAATGTAGTGACTGTCACCGCATCATTACTGGTCAATATATCGGTTTAGAGGTGATGGACCAAGGCCATGGTATAGATGCCGGGAATATCGAGCGAGTATTCGAACCATTTTTTACCACTAAAGAATTTGGCAAAGGAATGGGGCTTGCTATGTTACATGGTCTGGCTAGTAGGAATAATTGCCACACACTTATCGAGCAGCTAGAGCCAACCGGGACTCGGGTTAGAGTGGTATTACCAATAACGGACTAATTTGAGAATGTAGTTATTCTATTGCCAATTGGGTTTTAAATTGCCCTGCTGAGGTGTAGAATGTGCGGCTTATTTATTGGAGCAATGCAAACAGTCTCGTGTCTACTTTAAAATTAAAACCAAACAGTCGTAAAAAAGTCAATTTAAGAGTTAAAAAAGCCAAACTGCATGCTGATTGGTCTTTTGACGAAGTTGGCGTGATGCGCCATGAATCTGGCTTCAAGATTCAATTTTACACTGATGAAGAATGTGAAATAACCCAGGTTCCTGCAGGCATGGATTTTACTCAAATTCGTGAGTTAACAGATAAAGCGATTAAATTGCGCCAAAGACGTCTGAACCGTCACTAATCATTTCCTACCATCGATGTCTTGTTCTCGGCATTTTCGATGCGCTGTCATTGAAATAGTCGTTTTGACTATTTAGCAGATGTTTTTCAATCTGATTTTTGCCATAATAGATACTTCTAAACTATCAAGGTTTGGCCGTGACTAAAACCATCAGTATTATTCTCTTAGTCTTATTGGTTCTAATTCAATTTGGTCTTTGGGCTGGTGGCTCTAGTATTGGCAGCTACTATGAGCTAAAACAGGCTGTTGCAGAGCAACGTGAAGAGAATTTACGAAATATTGCGCGTAATAACGTTTTATTTGCGGAAATAAAAGATCTAAAGACCGGAAAGGAAGCCATTGAAGAGCGCGCTAGAAACGAATTAGGTATGATTCGCGAAGGCGAAATCTTTTATCGAGTTGTTGAGTAAATCATTCAACCATTAACATGTCGACAATTTCACCCAAACAATATATTGCTATTATTCCCGCGGCTGGTGTTGGCCAACGTATGGGAGCTGATAGGCCCAAGCAATACTTAGATTGCCTCGAACAGCCAATGATTTGGCATACCTTAAACCGGTTTCAGCAATGTGATTGGATTGAGAAAATCTATGTTCCAATTTCTGCGGATGATGGCTACTGGGCTGAACTCATGGCGGGTCAACTATCTAAGGTAGAAGCTTTAATTGGTGGTGATAGTCGTGCTGAATCAGTGGTACAGGGTTTAGTTGCTGCTCAGAATCAACACCAAACAGACAGTTGGGTTTTAGTGCATGATGCCGCCCGTCCTTGTTTAAGTGTTAATGACTTGGAAAGGATTCATGATTGTATTGAATCAGCGAACACAGAATCATTCGATGGTTTAATTCTTGCTGATAAGGTGCATGACACTGTCAAGAAATCTGATTCGAATGGATGCATACAATCCACAGAGGATCGCAGTTTATTATGGCGAGCACAAACACCTCAGGTCTTTCAGTTAGGACGGTTATTAGAAGCCCTACAGCAAGCCGACTTGCAAAAGGTGACTGATGAGGCTTCGGCAGTCGAAATGCTTGGTGATAAGCCGTTACTACTGCAGGGTGATAGCCGCAATATTAAAGTAACGACGGCACAGGATTTAACCATGGCCGAAATCATCATTCAGCAACAGGAGCAGAGTTTATGAGAATAGGACATGGATTCGATGCACATCGCTTTAGTGAGTCTGGTGAGTTAATTCTTGGTGGCGTAACTATTGATGAAGCGCCTAAGCTAGAGGCTCATTCAGATGGTGATGTGTTGATTCATGCTGTATGTGATGCACTTTTAGGTGCCTTGGGTATGGGCGATATTGGTATGCACTTCCCAGATACAGACGATGAATGGGAGAATGTTGATAGCAGAAAATTACTCAGACATGTGGTTAGTCTGATGGCAAAAGAAGGGTACTGTGTTGGTAACTGTGATGTTTCCATCATTGCACAAAAACCAAGGCTTGCAAACCATTTGCCTGCGATGAAAGAATTGCTCAGCTTGGATATGGAAATCAATCAATCGCAACTTAATATCAAGGCTACTACCACTGAGAAAATGGGCTATATAGGCAGAGCTGAAGGTATAGCCGTACATTCTGTGGTATTCATCGTTGCAGCCTAATTTTATTACAAAGCTTCCTCGCGCTCTCGGTGACACATCATTACGCGCTAAATACCGACAAACCCCTGAAGATTTCAAGGTAAATGAACTGCTCGGATTCAATCCCTCAGGAACAGGGGATCATATTTATCTCCATATTGAGAAACGAGAACTAAACACTCAGGCCGTGATGATGGACCTTGCCCATCAAATGCGACTTAAACCGGTAGATATGGGTTATGCTGGCCGCAAAGATAAGTATGCTGTAACCCGGCAATGGTTTAGTGCTCATGCTCCAAAGTCGCTTGGCATTGATGTTGGCTCAATACAAGGCAGTAAGTACAAAATACTGGACTCTTCACGCCATACTCATAAATTAAGAACAGGCCAGCTGATAGGCAATGAGTTTCAGATACAATTAGTTGATGTTGAGGGTTCAGCTGAGTTACTTAAGCAGCGTTTTGAAAGCATTTCAAAGCAGGGTTTTCCAAACTATTTTGGACCACAACGATTTGGACGTGATGGACAAAACTTAAGTCGCGGACAATCAATGCTTTCTGGCAACCTTCGGGTCAAAGATCGAAATCAACGCAGTATGTACTTATCCGCTTGTCGTTCCTTCCTTTTTAATGAGATTTTGGCTGAAAGAATTCGTCTGAATAATTGGCAACAGGCAATTGAAGGTGATTTTTTTGAAGCCATAGAACTACCGACTGAGGCCGGTGTAGGTGTAGAAGAGGAACTGCTCTGTGGCCCAATGGTTGGTGACGGTGATTCTCGAGTAACTGGAGAGGCTTTGATTATCGAGAACAGGGTAATGTCAGAGTTTCCAGAACTGGTAAAAGGCATCGCCAATAGTCGTGTGAAATGGCAAAGAAGACCATTCAAAGTAATGCCGTTACAAACGGGATATCAAGAAAACACAGACGGATTATTGCTAACCTTTACCTTACCTAAAGGATGTTTTGCTACCAGTCTACTGCGTGAGCTATTGATGGATTAGTGACTTATTGAGATGATTCTAGTCGAAATCATTGCCTTGAACTTCTGAGGGACAAACTACGGTCTCAGTTCCATCAAGGTTATGATCCAATTCAGGATAGTCTAAGGTAAAATGCAATCCTCTTGATTCATGTCTTTTCTGAGCACAACGAACCATAAGCTCAGCAACCATCACTAGATTTCTTAGTTCCAATAAATTTGAGTTGACTCGAAAGTTTGCATAATAGTCATAGATTTCATTTTGTAACAGTTGAATTCTTCTTTGCGCTCTTTCTAGGCGTTTGTTAGTTCGAACAATCCCCATGTAATTCCACATTAGATGCCGTAATTCATGCCAGTTATGGGATACCACAACGTCTTCATCAGAATCTGTTACTCGACTGTCATCCCAAAGTGGCGCATCAGGAATACTTTCGCTGTTATGCCATTGTTCTCGTATATGTTCCGCAGCTGATTTGGCAAAAACTAAACATTCTAATAACGAATTACTCGCCATACGATTGGCTCCATGTAATCCAGTGCAGGCAACCTCGCCTATGGCATAAAGACCTTTTACATCGGTCTGACTATTAATATCAACCTTTACACCACCACAGGTATAGTGAGCGGCAGGAACCACGGGTATTGGTTCTTTAGTAATGTCGATGCCTATTTCAAGGCAACGGCTATAGATGTTCGGGAAGTGATCTTTGATAAACTCTGCTGAACGATGACTAATATCTAAAAACATACAGTCTTCACCGAGCTTTTTCATTTCGTGGTCAATGGCTCTGGCAACAATATCTCTGGGTGCTAATTCTGCCATTTTATGTACTGACGACATAAAGCGACTTCCATCTGCTCTACGTAGGTAAGCACCTTCGCCTCGTAATGCTTCGGTAATTAAAAAGTTGTTAGCTTGAGGATGATATAGGCAGGTTGGATGAAACTGGTTGAATTCTAAGTTCGCAACACGACAACCTGCGCGCCATGCCAATGCGATGCCATCGCCTGAAGCAACATCAGGATTTGAGGTATATAAATAAACTTTACTGGCACCTCCAGTTGCGAGTATCAAAAATCGACATCGAAATGTCTCAACTTCCCCGGAATTTCGATTCAGAGCATACAATCCGTAACAAAAATTATTTTCAGATTTAGCGAACTTTTTCGCTGTGATTAGGTCAATGGCATTGTACTGTTCAAAGAGGCTGATGTTGTCGCTTTGTTTGACAGCACCAACGAGGTTAGTTTGAACTTCTTGTCCGGTAGTATCTGCAGAATGAATGACTCGGCGGTGGCTATGGCCGCCTTCGCGAGTTAAATGATATTCTTGATCCGATTCATCGCGACTGAATTTAACCCCTTGCTCAATAAGCCAGTCAATGGCTTGTCGAGAATGGCTAACGGTATGATGAACGACTGCTTCGTTACATAACCCGGCACCGGCAACTAAGGTGTCTTGAACATGTGATTGAATGCTGTCTTTATCATCCAGTACAGCAGCAATGCCGCCTTGAGCATAAAAGGTAGAACTTTCGGGTAACTCAGATTTACTGAGCACCGCTATTTTACCCAGATCGGCAAGATGCAAGGCAGTGGAAAGCCCAGCGGCTCCACTACCGATGACAATAACATCGAAAACATGTGAACGAGAACTGTTCATCTAAATAATAACCTTATATCCTGACTCTAAATACATGATCTGGTACTCTACACAGAGCATGTCTCAGACTGGGACTAAAAACTGATTTTGATAATTTTAATGACTTTTTTACAGAAACACGAACTTATTTGGAAAGCTGTTGTCTATGTTGGTAGTCAATTGGACTCCCTGAGTCGTTTTGGGAGACAGAATGGCTGAGCCGGATATTGATTGGGCGCTGGTAAGAAGAGTACAGGCAGGCGAAAAAGCAGCCTTTGATTTGTTGGTTAAAAAGTACCAACAAAAAGTGATGAACCTTGTTAGTCGCTACGTAAAAGATAACTCTGAAGTGATGGATGTTACTCAAGAAGCCTTTATAAAGGCTTATCGAGCATTACCCAACTTTAGAGGAGAAAGTGCCTTCTATACATGGTTGTATCGAGTGGCAATTAATACGGCTAAGAATTATTTGGTAGCAAAAGGGCGAAGACCCCCGGGAACGGATGTCGACGCGGTGGATGCAGAATCCTATGGTAGTGGTGATTTGTTAAGAGAGAATGCTTCTCCTGAACGATTGGTTTTATCGGAAGAATTGAAAGATATATTATTCGATGCCATTGATAAGTTACCACCGGATTTGAAAACAGCTTTACAGCTACGAGAACTTGAAGGTTTCAGTTACGAACAGATAGCTGGGGAAATGGATTGTCCTGTTGGAACAGTAAGATCGCGTATATTTAGGGCACGTGAAATCATTGATGAAAAGCTAAAACCATTGATCAAGCGCTAAAGTACTGGTAAATTCGAGTCAATTAAAGTGAACAATAATACTTTTAGACTCGTTTAAGTAAGTTTAAATGATGTATTAGGTAAGGTTATATGAGCTCAAATTTAGAACAATTATCAGAATTGATGGACGCAGAATCGGCATCTCAACAGGATGTGGAAGATTTGCTCCAGGCTAAGGAAAATCATGATAGCTGGGCTAGTTTTCACTTAATTCGCGATCTTCTGCAGAATAAGACCGCTGAATATGTTGCCCCAAACCTACACTTACGTATTGCAGAAGCCATTGCGGAGGAACCTACTTTACTTGTTCCTGAGGCAAGAAAAGAAATGAAAAACTGGCGTCAAAAGCTAACCCAATGGGGTGAGCAATTAACCAGTTATGCCATTGCTGCATCTGTTACAACCTTTATTCTTTACTCGGTACAACAAATTCAAACGCCGCTGCCTGAGAATTCATCTGCTATTACTACCTTGCAATTGATTGAACCTAGCGAGTACCAAATTGCTAATACCAATAGTCCATTGCAAGAAAAGCTTTTAGACTTTACCCGTATGTCTAGTATTTATGGAAGCCAGGTAATGGCACCCTATGTGCAGGGTGTGAATTACAGCAATACAATCACTTTAAAGCCGATCACGGAAAAGAAGGTACTCGAAGTGCAGCAGCCGACTGAATCTGAAGTAAAGACAGAAGAACAAAGCCAACAACACCCCTAATCTCTAATTGGTATATGTTAAATTAATATGATTACCCAACCAGCTAGGGTTATCGAAGTAACCAATTCCTCCTATATATTAGAAACGTTGCCAAAATCTGCCTGCCCACGATGTGCAGCAGGGAAGGGTTGTGGTGGAGGTATATTAGCCCAAGCCTTTGCAAATAAAACCTACCGCATGAAGCTCACAAAATTTGAACAAACTGACCATTCAGTGAATGAAATGGTACAGATAGGAATTGATTCCAATGGTTTGTTATGGGCATCTATGGCGTTATATTTATTGCCATTGATGTTAATGATTATAGGTGCCTATGCAGTCGGCAGTTTTGGGCAGTACAGCGATGGCTTTACACTGAGTGGTGCTATTATTGGTGTTGTCATTGGGGCAGTTATTGCCAAGAGAGTCAGTAGAAACTTAATTGAATCTAATATTACTCAACCCTTTATCATTGATAAGCCAACAGAAAGCTGTTGGTATCCTGCTAAATAACCACAGTGCTAACCTTGGTAGATAAATACTATGTGTGGACGATTAAATATAGCCGACCCAAATAAACTATCTGAATTTTTAGCTGATTTTAATATCGAGACGAAAGCACAGCAGTTTCAATCTGGACGATTTAAAAGAGCCGCCAGCACTATCTCCATAGTGCACGCACAGGATAATAGAATTAGTGTTAATCCAGCGACTTGGTGGCTATTGTTAGAGCGGACAGAACAAGGTTTTAAACCTTCCAAATATACTTCGTTTAACACACGATACGATAAACTTAATAAGCGTGGTTCTGCCGGATATCTAGCCTATCGACAAAGTCGATGCATCATTCCAGTCAATGGTTTTGGAGAAACCAAGTTTGTTAATAAAAAGCCGGTTCATTATCATGATTTGCGGGGAGTAAATAAGCCAATATTAATGGCCGGGTTATATCGGCAATGGCAACATCCAGTCACTGGTGAAAAGCGCAATTCCTGTTCGGTCATCACTTTACCTGCTCATGATAAGTTAAAACATATCCATCCTAAATCGACTCCATTAATGCTGCCTCATGAGCAATCAGTAATTGATAGTTGGTTAGATCATCAGCAAAATTCAACGGACATTTTTGAGTACCTAATGCAGCCACATATTCCACAGGATCTCAGTGCAATAGAAATAGACAAGCCTGCAGCATATAATCCAATTGGTGATGAGCAGATTATTTTTGCCGATCAATAAAGGCTGACAATTATTACAGGAATTCTCAGAAATATCAGTTATGAAATAAACTGTTACAGATAGAAATGACCTTTATAGGAAGCCCATGGTCTACTGGATAGTTGATATTATTTTCAATGACCATAGATTATTTATAATTAGTATTTAGAACTATTGAAGGAGATTACATTGTATCCCAATCGATTATTTACTTTGGTATTTATATCTTTATTTGTGTTGCTTACCTCAAGTTCAGTGATGGCGAGAGGTAATCTTCCCGATTTCACTAACCTTGTTAAGACGGTTGCGCCTGGTGTGGTCAATATCTCGGCAACTCGAGAAGTAAAAAGTACCTCACGTCGTAACATGCTTGAAGAGTTTTTTGGCCGTGGTTCACAGGGTCAAAATGAGGGCAATAGACCCTCGCGAAGTTCTGAAGGTTCTGGTTTCATCATTTCTTCTGATGGCTACATTCTAACCAATCGACATGTGGTTGTTATGGCAGATGAAATCACTGTTCGTATTCCTGATGGTCGAGAGTATAAAGCCGAAGTCATTGGTGAAGATGAGGGCACTGATGTGGCCTTATTAAAAATCAAATCAGATGAACGCTTACCCGTTATAAAAACAGGCAGCTCAGAGCACCTTGAAGTCGGTGAGTGGGTACTAGGTTTTGGTGCACCCTTTGGTTTTGATCAAACTGTGACCGCGGGAATCGTAAGTGCCAAACGTAGAACTTTGGGGCGCGAGCAATATGTGCCATTTATCCAAACTGATGTAGCGATTAATCCAGGAAACTCAGGTGGTCCTTTAGTTAGTATGGATGGCAAGGTTGTTGGTATTAACTCTCAAATTTTGAGTCGAAGTGGTGGATATATTGGTCTTTCTTTTGCTATTCCAATTGAAGTTGCACTGCATGTGGCTGAACAGTTTAAACAACATGGAAAGGTTAGGCGTGGATATCTCGGTGTTCAGTATCAGGACGTAACCTATGACCTTGCCAAGGCATTTGATTTAGATGATGTCGCTGGCGCCCTGTTGAATCATGTAGAAAAAGATTCTGCAGCAGACAAGGCTGGACTAAAAAATGGCGATATTGTACTCAAGTTTGATGGTAAGAAGATTCATCGCGCTGGCGAATTACCCTTTGTTGTTGGACTAATTGAGCCCGGATCAGAAGTTGAAGTGAACTTTGTCCGCGATGGAAAGCGTAAGAACGTTGATTTAGAAGTCGGAGAACGGCCCGATCCAAATCAGGTGGCTGCCTCAGAAACTGACCCAAATGAGAGTTTATTAGGTATGGTGATTGAGAACCTTGATGATGAGACTAGAAATCAACTAGAAACCAATGGTGTTATTGTTAGTCGTATTAGCAACGGTTCAGCCAGTAGAGCTGGCATAAGAAGAGGAGATATTATTCTTGCTTTGGCCAATCGTCCTGTGCGCTCCGTGGATCACTTTAATCAATTAGTTGATGACCTTCCAAAAGGAGAGGGTATTCCTGTACTAATTTTGCGACCACCGGGCCGTCAACGCTATTTAACACTATATATTCCAGAAGAATAGCCCTCATCGACCCGCTGTGAGCGATTTAGGTTAACAGCGGGTCACAAACAAGCTACAATCCCACCCCAATTATCTCTGTCGGCAATGTAGGCCGCTATTAAGCTATGTCATATAACCAGTACATTAGAAATTTTTCCATTATTGCCCATATTGACCATGGTAAATCGACTCTTTCTGATCGTTTGATCCAAGAGTGCGGTGGTTTGTCTGAGCGGGAGATGGAAGCACAGGTATTGGATTCCATGGAATTAGAACGTGAGCGTGGAATTACCATTAAAGCTCAGAGTGTGACATTAACCTATAAAGCACAAGATGGTCATGACTATCAGTTGAACTTTATTGACACCCCAGGTCACGTAGACTTTTCCTATGAGGTGTCACGTTCATTAGCTGCCTGTGAAGGTGCGGTATTGGTTGTAGATGCTGCCCAGGGCGTTGAAGCACAAACCTTAGCCAATTGTTACACTGCTATTGAAATGGATTTGGAAGTATTCCCAGTACTGAATAAAATAGACCTACCTCAGGCTGAACCAGAAAGAGTAATGCAGGAAATTGAAGACGTGGTGGGTATTGATGCCATAGAGGCCGTGCAATGCAGTGCCAAAACAGGTGTTGGAATTCATGAGTTACTTGAAGAGATTGTAGCGAAAGTACCTGCACCAGAAGCTGATCCTGATGCACCGCTAAAGGCGTTAATTATTGATTCATGGTTTGATAATTATTTGGGTGTGGTTTCCTTGGTACGTATTGTAGAAGGTACGGTCAAGGTCGGAGAAAAAATGACCGTAATGTCCACAGGTAAAAGCCATGTAGTCGATAGAGTGGGAATTTTTACGCCGAAGAAGAAAGATTTAAAAGAACTTAGGGCTGGTGAAGTAGGCTTTGTGATATCAGGTATTAAGGACATTACTGGTGCGCCAGTAGGAGATACGCTAACACAAACCAATAATGCCGCTACCGAAGCGCTAGATGGGTTTAAACAGATTAAACCACAGGTATTTGCAGGACTATTCCCGATCAGTTCAGATGATTACGAGACGTTCCGAGATGCGCTAGCTAAATTGAGTCTAAATGACTCTTCTCTATTTTATGAACCTGAAAACTCAACAGCGTTAGGATTTGGCTTTCGTTGTGGTTTCTTGGGCATGTTGCATATGGAGATTATTCAAGAGCGTTTAGAACGTGAATATGATCTGGACTTAATCACAACCGCCCCCACAGTTATCTATCAGGTGTTGTCTACCAAGGGCGAAGTCCTACAGGTGGATAATCCCGCTAAATTACCCGATGGCAGTGTTATTGAAGAAATGCGAGAGCCAATTGTCGAAGCCAATATTCTAGTTCCACAAGAGCATATTGGTAATGTGATTACCTTATGCGTTGAAAAGCGCGGTGTTCAGAAGAAAATGGACTATCACGGTTCCCAGGTCTCGATGAGCTATGAATTACCAATGAGTGAAGTCGTTTTAGACTTTTTTGATCGTCTTAAGTCGACCAGTCGTGGATATGCTTCTTTAGATTATCATTTCTTAAGATTTCAGGCTGCAGACCTAGTTAAGCTAGATATCCTGATCAACGGTGATAAGGTTGATGCGCTTGCCTCAATTGTTCACAAGGATAAGTCTATGTCACGAGGTCGACAGTTAACCGAGAAAATGCGTGAAATTATTCCCCGTCAAATGTTTGATGTGGCGATCCAAGCGGCCATCGGCAATCACATCATTGCACGTCAAACTGTGAAGGCGTTACGTAAAAACGTAACGGCAAAATGTTATGGTGGTGATATTACTCGTAAGAAGAAGCTATTAGAAAAGCAGAAGGCCGGTAAGAAACGGATGAAGCAGGTTGGCCGTGTAGAAATACCGCAGGATGCATTTCTAGCGATTCTAAAAGTGGACGGCGATTAATTAAATCTACTGATTCAATTAGACATTTGGCAATTGAAAAATTATTATAAGCAATATCATTTTGATGAAATGGGCGATTAGCCTAACTTTGGAGCCGAATTATGTTACCTAATAGAACCTTACCTTCTCAACAAAAAGGCATGACTGCCATTGGTTGGCTTTTTGTTTTGGGTCTAATCGGCTTCTTTGTCTTATTAGCGCTTAGGTTATTTCCTATTTATAGCAATAATTTTAAGATCAAAGGCGTAGTAGAGTCACTGGCAAAAGAAAGAAACCTGTTCAGTATGCAGCGCGAAGAGGTTCTGAGACTCATCGTTAAGCGTAATGGAATCAATATGGTGGAAGGGTTTGATCCAAAGCACTTCAAAATTATTAAAACCAAAAGTGGCAACAAAGAATATCATATAACCTATGAAGATAGACGACCCATATTAGGCCATCTTGATGTGGTTGCTAAATTTGATAACTACATTGTGATTGATCCTAACGGCAAGTTAAGACGTGGTCTCTAACCCTCATCAGAAACTGCAACAACGTCTAGGCTATTCCTTTCAAAATCCTGACCTATTGGATCTTGCCCTATGCCATCGTAGTGTAGGGAATAATAACAATGAGCGGTTAGAGTTTTTGGGTGATTCAATTCTTGGCTTCATCATTGCTGAAGAGCTATTTAAACGCTTTCCAAATGCCAGTGAAGGACAAATGAGTCGCATGCGTTCCCACCTTGTTAAAGGTAAAACATTAGCACTTTTAGCGCAAGATTTTGAACTGGGTAGCTTTCTGAAACTCGGTTCCGGTGAGATGAAAAGTGGCGGTCATCGAAGAGCATCTATTTTAGCCGATGCAGTAGAAGCAATATTAGGCGGTATTTATCTTGAATCAGGAATGTCTGTGTCTCGAAAAATTGTCTGTCAATGGTATGGAGAACGACTCGATGAAATGAGTCCGGAAGCCATTGATAAAGATCCAAAAACACGACTTCAAGAGTGGTTACAGGCGCGCAAGTTAGCACTCCCCATCTATACGGTAACTGATACCCACGGCGCCGATCACGATCAAACATTTGATATACATTGTCTAGCATTAGGGCCGAAAGGCAATAAACAGGAAGCCAAGGCACAGGGAAAAAGCCGAAGGCAAGCCGAGCAAAGAGCAGCTGAAACGCTATTACAGCGACTGGAAGGTACAAAATGAGTAAGAACATACCAAAACCACAGACAAGATGTGGTTACGTTGCCATTGTTGGTCGTCCTAATGTGGGCAAATCAACTTTACTCAATCATCTGGTTGGGCAAAAAATATCGATAACCTCTCGTAAACCGCAAACAACACGACACAGAATAACGGGTATTTTAACTGAGACTGACTATCAAATTGTATTCGTTGATACACCAGGTATTCATCTGGATGAGAGTCGAGTATTAAATCGTTATATGAATCGTGCCGCAGGTAGCTCATTGTCTGAAGTTGACATAATCTTATTTCTGGTTGATGGCACCATTTGGAATGATGATGATGAGCTGGTACTACAAAAACTCGAATCAGCGAAAGTACCTGTTGCTTTGGTGGTAAATAAGGTTGATAAAGTTCAAGACAAAGAAACCCTATTACCACACCTTGATAGCCTTTCTAAACGGATGAGTTTTGATGCTATTTTTCCATTATCTGCATTGAAAGGAACCAACGTTGATGATTTGAAAAAGTATTTGCTTACCCATATGCCAGAATCTGAATTTATTTATCCAGAGGATTACGTTACTGATAGAAGTATGCGTTTTATGGCCGCTGAGTCTGTGCGAGAGAAACTAATGCGTCAGCTTGGAAAAGAGTTGCCCTATGCTACAACGGTAGATATTGAACAGTATGAAGTCACCAAAAAAGGCTTGATTAAGATTTCATGTGTCATATTGGTAGAACGCAAAGGCCAGAAGCAGATTGTTATAGGCAAGGGCGGGTCACGGCTTAAGCAAATAGGGCAACAAGCAAGAGAAGACTTAGAGGAATTGTTAGGCAGTAAGGTTTATTTGCAACTCTGGGTTAAAGTTAAAGATGGTTGGGCGGATGATGAACGTGCCCTTCGTAGTATGGGATTTGATGAGCATCTAAAGTGAGTTCAGTGGATGAATTGCAAAGAGCCTTTGTACTTCACTCAAGGCCCTATAGAGAAACCAGCCTATTAGTTGATCTATTTACAAAAAATCATGGCATCGTGGCAACAATTGCTAAGGGTGTTCGGGGCAGAAAGAATTCTCGAAGAGCGCTTTTACAACCGTTTCAACCGATACTATGTCGTTGGCGCGGTCGAGGTGAACTGGCCACAATTACCGATATTGATAGTAATGGATCTGCATATAAATTAGCTAAGAATGAACTCTACAGTGGCCTCTATGTAAACGAACTACTCATGCGTTTAATACATCGCCATGATCCACACGAAATATTATTCGAGCAGTATCAGAACTTACTTGAACAGTTACAAATAGAAAATCAGCTAGAGCCGAGTTTACGTAGCTTTGAATTTTCTCTCTTAGATGAACTTGGATATGGATTAAACCTAGCCTTGGATGTATCGGGAGAAGACATAAAAGATGCTCTAGACTATTGGTTAACACCACAGGGTGTGTTACAACCCATAAATGAAATTTCTGAGTCACATCCACGACATTTTCAGGGTGGTTTGTTGAATGCTGTAGCGCAAAGAAAGTGGCATAAACCAGAAGTACTCGGTTGTGCAAAAAGGCTCATAAGGCTATCGTTAGCGCCATTAATTGGTGACAAGCCATTACAGAGTCGAAAGTTATTTAGAAGTAAATAGATATTTAGGAGTCAATAATGATAGAAGATGGCATTCTACTGGGCGTAAATATTGATCATATTGCGACACTTAGGCAAGCAAGGGGAACAAATTATCCTGAGCCGGTCCATGCCGCCCTGTTAGCTGAACAACATGGTGCTGACTCAATTACAATTCATCTTCGCGAGGACAGACGCCACATCAACGATCGAGACGTTGAATTAATCGCTCGATCGCTAGATACTAAGTTGAATCTAGAGATGGCCGTCACTGATGAAATGGTTGCAATTGCATCAAAAATCAAACCTGAATTTTGCTGCTTAGTTCCAGAGAAAAGACAAGAAGTTACGACTGAAGGTGGTTTGGACGTTTTAGGCAATCAAAGTCGAGTAGCTGAAGCGGTAAAAGAGTTACAGTCACAAGGCATCAGAGTATCACTATTTATTGATCCGGACGTTGCTCAAATCGATGCTTCAAAAGCTACTGGAGCCGAGATGATCGAAATCCATACTGGTGCTTATGCTGATGCAATTGGAGCTGCTCAAGAACATGAATTTAGCTCGATTGTTTCAGCCTGCCAACATGGCGACCAAATTGGTTTGCAAGTCAATGCTGGTCATGGATTGCATTATCATAATGTTCAACCTATTGCAGCGATACCTGAGATAGTGGAGTTGAATATTGGCCATGCTATTATCGCTCGGGCGTTGTTTTCTGGACTGGGTGCAGCAGTAAAAGAAATGAAAATGCTCATGATAGAGGCGCGTAGATGATTAAGGGTTTGGGTACCGACATCGCTGAGGTCAGTCGTGTCAACAAAGTCTATGACAATACCGGTGAAGCATTTGTCGATCGTATCCTCAATAAGATCGAACAACAGGGTAGGCCTAAAAACCCAGATATGCTAGGGGCATTTTTAGCCAAACGTTTTGCTGCTAAAGAGGCTGCTGCAAAGGCATTAGGCACAGGAATTTCGGATGGGATTTCATTTTTAGACTTTACAATATCTCATACTGAGCTGGGTGCACCAATACTGATCGTTTCTGGTCGTGCTGCTGAAATTGCTAAAGAGAAAGGTATTTCGAGTTGGCATCTCAGCATATCAGATGAGAAACACTATGCCATGGCTACGGTGATTGTTGAAGGCTAAACGCTAGCTATCTTATTCAATGCTTCAGTACTACGGCCATGCTTTTGGAACAGCATAATTCCCTGCGCCAATACTAATCTTAGTTCTACTAACAAATCAGGTACTAAACTCTGTAATTCTTGTTGTTGATTTTTTCTGATTATCATTTCCATCTTAATTAGCATATGTTGAAGATTTTTTGTTCCGCTGTAGCTCACTGTACCTGAGAACTTGTGAATTACTTCTGCATCATCAATGTGCCAGCTATTTTTTGATTCTAACCAGGTTATTAATTGAGGAATTGAGTTCAGCATAGATTGAATCATCTCAAATGCCAGTACCTTATCATTCCCACAACTGTTGATACTTAGGGCCCAATCTAATCCGCTTTGTAATCGGTTATTATTCTGCTCTTCTGTTAGATCATTGAAGAGTGCAGTTAACCGAGTAAGTGATATCGGTTTACTAACATAGTCATCAAATCCGATTCGTAATAAACGTTCTTTTTCTCCAACCATAGCGTTGGCAGTTAGAGCAACGATTTGTGGCTTTGTTTGCCAGGCACTAGAGAGGTGTTTTAATTTATGTAATGTTTCTTCGCCATTCATCACGGGCATGCATATATCGAGAAATATTATGCTAAAGCGTTGTTTATTGCATATTCGTAGTGCTTCAATACCTGATGAACAGGATTGAGACTTTATATTTAACTGCTGCATAAAAACCTGCAACAGTTTTAGATTGGTGAGGTTGTCATCTACCAACAAAACAGGCAGTTGAGGTGGCTTATCGATTACTTCATAACAACTCGATTTTTCGTTAACTTTGTCAGAACATGGTTCTAATATAGTTCGAGTAACAGATTCATAGGTAAATGGAAATTCGATAAATTTATTATCTTGGTATTGATTATGCAGACGAAGATCTGAAGCATTGCTTTTTACAAGAATAATGTTTTTAAATTTTGTTAAGCAGTTTTGTTGCTTTTTGATTGTGAATTCATGCCATTGATTTAATTCAATGAATAACATCTGAGCTGATTGTTTATGCTTAGCTTCTAGCATCTGTAATTCTGAATAATGACTTACATCCTGAACCGAATTAAATATAGCTTTTAATGAGGTGCATAATGATTCTGAATATAGGGGACTTGAATGATAAATGACCGCGTTAGAATTTATTTTATTAGAATGATCCAATTCTTCGTTGCTAGTTTCTTCAATAGGCAATGCTAGGGTGATATGCGTCCCTTCCTGAAGTTTGCTATTGACTTTGATTTTGCCATCAAAGGCTTCAATAAGGTTCTGACAAATAGCCAAACCTAACCCAGAACCCTTACTATTGGTGTCTTGATTATGATGTTGAACAAAGGGCATAAACATACTGTCTAGTTGTTGTTCTGTCATACCTAGGCCTGTATCAGAGACTTCAATCTGTAATTGGGTTTTTGAATCTAAGCAATCAACCTCTGCTCGAATGCAGACATGCCCATGGGGTGTAAACTTTATGGCATTACTTATCAGGTTTGTAATGATCTGCTTCAGGCGTTTAGCATCTCCCAGATATGCACGGTTAATACTTGGATCAAGTATAGGAATTAAATCTATACCAGAGTTACTAGCAGATGCTGCCAATATTTCTATGGTTTCATCGATTACTTCTCTCAGTAAAAAAGTTTCTTTTTGTAGCACAACTTTATCCGCCTCTAGTCGTGAAAGATCCAATAGATCTTCGATTAGCTCAAGCAGTTGTTTGCCCCCTTGTTGGATGGTTTGCAAATAGCATGAATTTGTACCTTGGTTTATCGTTCTGTCATTTAACATTAATTCAGTGAATCCGAGAATAGCATTTAGCGGTGTTCTGATCTCGTGACTGATATCTGCCAGAAACTTAGATTTTGAGCGGTTTGCTGCAACGGTGGTTCTGATCGATAAATTAAGCGCTCTTAGTTTGGCATTGTTGTCCAGATGTAGGCGTTGTAGTTCATTCTCTTTACTGAGTAGTTTTTTTTCAAGACTTGAGTTGGCCAGCCTCAAGAGAGTGATTTGTTCATTAATATTATTTTGATTTTGTTTTCTGGTTTTTATTCGATGAAGAATTATAGCAACGGCGGCATAGATTGAGACTACAGTTATACTCGTAACGACAATGACCCAATAATCTATCTGAACTGCAAAAGAAGCGGGTATCTTTAGCATGGTTTGAATTAGGTTAAACTGCAAAGACAAGCCAACTGCAATCATGCTACTAAGCCCAAATACAATTAACCTTATTTGCTGCCAATACTTATTCATCACCGACTCCTTGTCTAAAGAGATAATTGTATCGATAAAATATTTCCTTTAAAGACCTTGAAATCTTTGGTTGCAATGACGGGATGATGTAATATGGCGTGCATTCAGTCTGCCAATGAGCAAAATTAGTATGGGTCGAAGAAGACGTCAAAAATTACCAAAAGAACCGGTCAAGCTAACTATTAATGCCCTCGGACATGATGGGCGTGGAATAGGCCAACTCGAGAGTGGCAAAACAGTCTTTGTTGACATGACTCTGCCGGGTGAAGAGGTAATGTTTCAATATACCAATAAACGTAGCACCTTTGATGAAGGGCGCTGTACAGAGGTACTTACGGCCTCTGATAAACGCGTCAGACCAGGTTGTGAATTTTTTGGTATCTGTGGTGGCTGCTCTATGCAGCATCTAGATGATAATGAGCAGATCATGCATAAACAAAATGTCCTCCATGAACTACTCAAACATCAGGGTGGGGTTTCAGAGTTTGAGCCGCTAGAACCGGTACGTGATGAGATATGGGGTTACCGTAGGAAGGCACGTCTTGGGGTTAAATACGTACACAAGAAGCAGACTGCTCTGGTAGGCTTTAGGGAAAAAAGAAGCGCCTTTATTACTAATATAACCTCATGCTCTGTTTTAGATAAGCGAGTAGCCGATCTGATTATGCCATTAAGAGCGATGATCTCAGATCTAGAAGGTAGAGAGCGTATTCCTCAAATAGAAGTTGCCTGTGGTGATGATGAAGTGGCATTGGTCTTTAGGCATCTAGAACCATTAAGTGAGGCTGACAATAAGGCGCTTATAGAATTTGCTAAACAACATGGATTTCAGCTTTATTATCAACCCGGTGGTCCAGATACTGTGAGTAAGATTGAGCCGGCTGATGATTTGCTTCGATTAAGTTATAAATTACCGCAATTTAACCTAAGTATGTCATTTCATCCAATGGATTTTACCCAGGTAAATGCGGGTATTAATCAAAAGATGTTAGCTACAGCTATGCAAATGTTAGATCCAAAGGACGGCGAGCGAGTGTTGGATCTATTCTGTGGTTTAGGTAATTTTTCACTGCCCATAGCAAGCCTTGGTGCTGATGTGGTGGCTGTTGAAGGTGATCAACGTATGGTTGAACGTGGCTATGAAAATGCGCGAGCTAATAATCTGGATAACTTAGAATTTTATGCTGCAGACCTGACCTCTGATATTAGTCAGGCTCCTTGGGCTAAACAGACATTTGATAAAATCCTTATTGATCCACCCAGAAGTGGAGCCTTTGAAATGGTCCAAATACTGCCAAAATTTAAGGCCAATACCATTGTATATGTTTCTTGTAACCCAATAACATTGGCTAGAGATGCCAAAGTATTGGCAGAACATGGATACCAATTAAAATCGGCTGGTGTATTGGATATGTTTCCTCATACAGCCCATGTTGAATCAATTGCTTTATTTCAGAAATAAATCCTATGGTTAAGATTCGAAATACCATTGATAGTAGTTTACTCGCCGGCGGAAAACCTGCCGAATGGCTTGAGCAGCTACAGATTGAGCGCCAACCTGAGGCGCTTGAGCCAATTCTTAATGCGCTGACTATAGCGCGTGATATCAAGACCGATGCAGAGCAACAAAAGGTCGCAAATATCCGTCAAGGTCTAGATATGGCCGGAATTTTAGCGGCTCTGAATCTTGACACTCAAACCTTGGCTTCAGCCTGCATCTATCCCTTAATTCGTGACAAGTTACTTGGAATGAACAAAGCTAGGGATAAGTTTGGGCTAGGAGTACATAAGCTTCTAACTGGTGTAAAAACCATGTCTGCTGTACGTGATTTACAAAATGCCAACTACAGCAAAGACAAGGTCGCTATGGACCCTATCAGACATATGCTCCTAGCAATGGTAGATGATACCCGTGTGGTTTTGATCAAACTAGCCGAGCAAGTGAGCCTGCTTCATAGCGCCAAGGATCTCAATGACGAAGAACGGCTGAGTTTAGCCGTTGAAACTAGAGACATCTACGCACCTCTGGCTAACCGCCTAGGTATCGGTCAATTGAAATGGGAACTTGAAGATTTTTCATTTCGTTACCTAGAGCCGGATCGCTATAAACAGATTGCCAAATCACTTGCCGAACGCCGTGTTGACCGAGATAGGTATATTGATGATGTTATTGAGTCACTCAATACAGAATTAAAAAAACTAAACATTGATGCTGAGGTCGTGGGTCGTGCCAAACATATTTACAGCATCTGGCGAAAAATGACGCGTAAGAATGTCGGTTTTGATGAAATATATGATACTCGGGCGGTGCGTATTCTGGTTAAGGAAATACCCGAATGTTATGGCGCATTGGGCGTTGTGCATAGTCAGTGGCCTCATATCGCAAAAGAATTTGATGATTATGTCGCAACGCCAAAAGATAATGGCTACCAGTCGATACATACAGCCGTCATTGGTCCTGAAGGAAAGGCATTAGAAGTCCAAATCCGCACTCACCAAATGCATCAAGATTCTGAGCATGGTGTGGCAGCGCACTGGCGTTATAAGGAAGACGGAAAAAATTCTGATAATGGTCATGAAAAGAAGATTGCTTGGTTACGAGAATTGTTGGAATGGCAAGAAGAGCTGGCAGACTCTGAAGAGTTAGTTAATGAATTTCGTGAACAGGTAATTGAAGATAGAGTTTATGTGTTTACTCCAACAGGTGAAATTATTGATATACCTCCGCAAGGAACACCACTTGATTTTGCATATCGTATACATACGGATGTAGGTAACCGTTGTCGCGGAGCCAAGATCAATGGACGAATTGTACCACTAACATATGAACTAAAAACGGGTGAGCAGGTTGAAATATTAACCTCTAAAAGTGGCACGCCTTCACGGGATTGGATGAATCCGAGTTTAGGCTATCTGAAGTCATCTCGTGCTCGAGCAAAGATCCATCAGTATTTTAGAAAGCAGGATCGAGATAAGAACATTACTGCAGGTAAACCAATACTAGATAAAGAGTTTCAGCGTCATGGTTTAAAGGACATTGATCTGAGTCTGCTATCACAACAGTATAATTACCATCATGTGGATGATCTATATGCCGGTATTGGCGCTGGTGATTTACGTCTCCAACAGGTGGTAAATTCAGCGCGAAATCAAATTGTAAAAGAAACTAAAAACCAGCCTAGCGAAGAATCTGAAACAGCAGAATTTAAACCTAAGAAAAGCAGTAAAGGTAACAGTGAGATTGTTGTACAGGGTGTGAATAACCTACTGACTCATATTGCCAAATGTTGTAAACCGGTTCCAGGTGACGAAATCATTGGTTATATTTCTCAAAGCCGCGGAGTGGTGATACACCGCATAGACTGTAGTCATATTGTCAATGCATATAAAGATAATTTTGAACGAATAATCGAAGCACAGTGGGGTACTTCCCAAGATTATTACACCGTAGATTTGCATATTCGTGCATTCGACAGACAAGGTTTATTACGTGATATCACTACCATCCTAGCCAGTAACTCTATCGGTGTGGTGACGCTGAATACCAACTCTAAAAATATTTCTGAAATGAAAATTGATGTATTTTTGCAAGTAGAGGTGCCCGGAGCAGAAAAGCTGGCTGAGACAATGACGCTACTAAATCAGATTCCTAATATATCAGAAGTGAGACGTATATAATGACACAGTCTACAGAGGCTATCACACGATTACTTGATATTATGGCGCGTTTGCGAGATCCAGAACATGGTTGTCCATGGGATAGTGAGCAGACGATGCTAAGCTTGTTGTCCTATACGCTTGAAGAAGCGTATGAAGTCGCTGATGCTATTGAGCAGGGTCACGATGAGGAAGTTCCTAAAGAATTAGGTGATTTGTTATTCCAGGTAATATTTTATTGCCAAATTGCTCAGGAAGAGGGCAGCTTTGATTTTGAACAGGTTGTGACAGAGCTATCTGATAAGCTTGAACGCCGTCACCCTCATGTTTTTGGTGAACATCAAATAAGCAAACAAGAACTCGAGCAGGTTTGGCATCAATCGAAAGCTAAAGAGCGTCAGGAAAAGGAGCTACACAGTGCTCTCGATGATGTGCCTCTATCCCTACCAGCATTAACAAGAGCACAAAAATTACAGCGTCGAGCTGCTAATGAAGGCTTTGATTGGCCTGACCATATCGGTGTTCTAGACAAAATGCAGGAAGAAATACTGGAACTAAAGACTGCTATAAGTAACAATGATGCTTCAGAAATTGAAGATGAAATGGGCGATCTACTCTTTACCGCTGTCAACCTAAGTCGGCATTTAGAGCAGGACTCTGAATCTTGCTTACGTCGAGCATCAATTAAATTTGAACGACGATTCCGCCGGGTAGAAGAATTGATAGCCAAAGACAATACAGATATCAAGCAGCTAAGCATTGAACAGATGGATGCTTACTGGAAGCAAGCAAAACAGGAACTATGAGAGTAAATTTATGACTCAGAAGACAATTAATTTAAGTGATATTGCCATTAGTAACGATAATCCCTTTGTATTATTAGGAGGGATGAACGTTCTTGAGTCTCGCGATTTAGCGATGAAGGTTGTCGAAGCCTATGTCGAGGTGACCAATAAGCTCGGTATTCCTTACATATTCAAAGCATCGTTTGATAAGGCAAACCGTTCTTCTATCAACTCATTTCGTGGTCCTGGATTGGAACAAGGTCTGAAGATATTTGAAGAAATAAAAAGTACCTTTAACGTGCCCATCATTACCGATGTACATGAGCCTGAACAAGCGGCACCTGTTGCTGAAGTAGTTGATATTATTCAGTTGCCGGCTTTTCTCTCGCGCCAAACCGATCTAGTGATGGCTATGGCTAAGACCAATGCGGTGATCAATATTAAAAAAGCTCAATTTCTCACAGCAAAAGAAATGACTCATATATTGACCAAATTTGAAGAAGCGGGTAATGATCAGTTACTGCTTTGTGAACGAGGCTCCAGTTTTGGATACAATAATCTTGTTGTAGATATGTTGGGTTTTGGAATAATGCGTGAGACTCAATACCCAATATTTTTCGATGTAACTCATTCGCTTCAGCAACCTGGTGGACGTTCTGATTCTGCCGGTGGAAGACGTGCTCAGGTCACTGATCTGGCTTTGGCTGGCATGACACAGAGAATTGCAGGTTTATTCCTTGAATCACACCCAGATCCTTCAAATGCCAAATGTGATGGCCCCTGTGCTTTACCATTAGACATGCTTGAACCGTTTTTAACTCAAGTTAAAGCGGTTGATGATTTGGTTAAGAGTATGCCTATTCTAGACACCGAATAGCACCTAATTCTTTGCTAGGTAGCTCTTTGGGCCGGCAATGCACATCAATTTATCTCGATAAATATCACTCTAAAGGGCGGCCTACTTGAAAAAATAATGATCTTTCTGATTGCCGAGCGTAGGGGTACTTTGTTAGAATATCACCCCGTCCGAGGTGTTTCTTTTATCCTTAAAATTTTTCTCATTTATCAGTGATTGTTTTTATCAGTCATTGAGGTTATTTAGGTCCTATTATGGCTAGATATATATTTGTTACTGGTGGCGTTGTTTCTTCACTTGGCAAGGGTATTGCTTCAGCATCGCTTGCCGCTATTCTTGAAGCTAGGGGTTTGAAAGTCACGCTTCTAAAGCTTGATCCATACATCAATGTTGATCCAGGTACCATGAGCCCATTTCAACATGGTGAGGTATTTGTTACTGAAGACGGCGCAGAAACCGATCTCGATTTGGGTCATTATGAACGCTTTGTTCGTACCCGTATGCGCCAAAGCAATAACGTTACTAGCGGACGCGTCTATGCTGATGTTATTCGCAAAGAACGAAGAGGTGACTACCTTGGTGGAACTGTTCAGGTAATTCCGCACATAACTGATGAGATTAAAGCGAAAATTCGGCTAGGTGCCGAAGGATCTGATATTGCATTGGTTGAAATTGGTGGCACGGTGGGTGATATTGAATCACTGCCTTTTATGGAATCAATCCGACAGATGGCATTTGAAGAAGGTCGTGAACATGCGATGTTTATTCATTTGACATTATTGCCATGGATTCCAACGGCAGGAGAACTAAAAACCAAGCCAACACAACACTCGGTTAAAGAATTACGTTCAATAGGTATTCAGCCTGATGTATTGATTTGCCGTTCTGATCGCCATTTACCTAATAATGAGCGGATGAAAATAGCCTTATTTACCAATGTTGAAGAAAAGGCCGTTATCTCACTTCAGGACGTAGACAGTATCTATAAAATTCCAGCCTTGCTAAATAGCCAAGGTTTGGATGATTTTGTCGTTAAGCGTTTTAAACTAGAATGTCCTACTGCAGTTCTTGATGAATGGGAAAATGTTTTATATTCCCAAGCTAATCCACACGGTGAAATTACTGTCGCTATGGTGGGTAAGTATGTTGATTTAACTGAAGCCTATAAATCACTTAATGAAGCACTTCATCATGCTGGTTTGCAAAATCGTCGTGAAATTATTATTAAGTATATTGATGCTGAGGATATAGAGAAAAATGGCGTTACGATGCTTGATGATGTTGATGCCATTTTGGTTCCCGGTGGATTTGGCGAGCGTGGCGTTGAAGGAAAGATTCAAGCAGTACAGTACGCACGTGAGCGCAATGTTCCATATTTAGGTATTTGTCTCGGAATGCAAGTGGCACTCATTGAATTTGCCCGTAACGTAGTAGGTATGAAAGATGCTCATAGTACAGAGATGACAATGCAAACAACTCATCCAGTTGTGGCATTGATAACAGAATGGCTTAATGAGGACGGTATTATTGAAACTCGAGACGAAGAATCTGACCTAGGTGGAACGATGAGACTGGGCGCACAGAGTTGTGATCTGGTCGAAGGTACACTTGCTAGAGAATTATACGGTGAAGATCAGATTGTCGAGCGTCATAGACATCGTTACGAAGTTAATAATGTATTTCTACCTAAATTGGTAGAAAAGGGCCTCATTGTTTCAGGCCATTCAACGGATAATGATTTGGTGGAAATGATTGAGCTTAAAGAACATCCCTGGTTTGTTGCTTGCCAGTTTCATCCTGAATTTACTTCCACTCCACGCGATGGCCATCCATTATTTAGCGGTTTTATTGCTGCAGCCATTCAGTATAAAGAACACCTAATTAGTTAAGGAATAAGAACATGTCAGTTATACGCCAAGTTATAGGCAGAGAAATTTTAGATTCTAGAGGTAATCCCACGGTTGAAGCTGAGGTTACATTGAACTCAGGTCATAGTGGTGTTGGTATTTCCCCATCAGGTGCATCAACGGGAAAGCGCGAAGCTTTAGAAATGCGTGATGGAGATAAAAGCAGATACAATGGTAAGGGCGTATTGAAGGCGGTTGAACATATTAATCAAGAAATTGAAGCAGCAGTTACTAACCGCGAACTTGATCAAGAAACTCTGGATCAAATCATGATCGATTTAGATGGTACCGCCAATAAAGAAAATCTTGGCGCGAATGCAATTCTGGCTGTTTCACTTGCCTTTGCTAATGCCCAGGCTTCTGAGTCAGGTGTACCATTATTCGAACAAATTATGGACGGCGAATACCGTCTACCAGTACCTATGATGAATATCATCAATGGTGGTGAGCATGCAAATAACTCAGTAGATATTCAAGAATTTATGATTATCCCCGTGGGTGCCGTTAGCTTTTCAGAGGCGTTACGAATGGGCGCAGAAGTATTTCATGCGCTCGGTGCAGTATTAACCGGCCGTGGCTTAAATACTGGTGTCGGTGATGAAGGTGGCTTTGCTCCAGACCTAGAGTCTAACGAAGCAGCTCTGAAAGCCATTGTAGAAGCAGTAAATAATGCGGGTTATACCTTGGGTGAGGATATTTTCTTAGCCTTGGATGTGGCAAGTTCTGAAATCTATCGCGATGGACAATATCACCTAGACTCAGAAAACCGCAGTCTATCCCCAGCTGAGTTTGCTGATTATTTGGCTGATTTGGCTGCTCGTTATCCAATCGTATCTATTGAAGACGGCATGGCTGAGGATGACTGGGAAGGTTGGGCAATTCTAACCGAAAAACTCAATGATAAAATCCAATTAGTCGGTGATGATTTATTTGTAACCAATACAGCTATTTTAAAACGTGGTATTGATGACTCAATTGCTAACTCTATTCTTATTAAAGTGAATCAGATTGGCACATTAACTGAAACATTGGCTGCAATTAAAATGGCCCATGATGCAAATTACACGGCAGTTATCTCGCACCGCTCTGGAGAGACAGAAGATACTTTCATAGCTGATTTAGCTGTAGCAACAGCTGCAGGACAGATCAAAACCGGGTCTTTGTGTCGATCTGATCGTATAGCCAAGTACAATCAGCTATTAAGAATAGAACAATACTTGGGTGATAAGGCAGTATATCCGGGCCGAGCGGCGTTTCGCTGGCTAGACTAATATGCTCGCTAAGCTTAAGAAGCTATTTGAGGATTCTCTTCAGCTAAAGCCTAGTGAAGATGAAGCTACATTAGAGCAGCAGTTACAGACAGCGAGTGCTGTACTGTTGCTTGAGGTGGCAAGAGCGGACCATGATATATCCGTTCTAGAAGTGCTGAGAGTTCAGTCAGCTATTCAGAAAACCTTTAAACTGACTGATAGTGCAACCCAAACACTTATGGAAGAAGTTGATAGTAAAATTGATGAAGTAGTAGAATTTCATCAATTTACTTCGCTTATCAACCAAAAATTTGAACTTGAACAAAAGTGCAAGCTCATCGAATACATGTGGCAGGTAGCCTTGGCAGATGGCAATTTAGATGCTTATGAAGACCACTTTATCCGTAAGATTTCAGATTTACTCTACATAAGACACTCCGAACTCATTGCAGCTCGTGAGCGAGCTAGAAAAAATGCTAGTTAACAACTAGGATCTATAATTTTTGAGTAAAGTCGTTTCACTGTTAGGTAACAGCCGTAATACACAATAGTATCTATAAAAGAGAATATTTATGAAACATAATTTGAGCAGTACAATTCTAACTTCAGTTTTAATTTTCTTAACTTGTTCTGCTACTATTACTAATGCCAAGGATGTAGGCGTTGAGAGTCTTTCTATTGAAGTCCGAGAAATCCTAACAAAGGAAATGCTGGCTATTGATTCAGCCATGAAGGAGATTGTTTCTGCAAATTCTTCTGGGGATACAGAGAAAGTTGCATTAATTGCAAGGCAGATTAAAGAAAGCTTTATTCTTAAGCAAGGCCTTACTAAGCATCAAAAGCATGAATTACACTCGAAACTATCCAGTGATTTTATTAGTCAAGATAAAGCATTTCATTATATGGCTGGTATGTTGGAACACGCGGCAACGAATAACAAACCTGAATTGATTGGATTTTACTTTTTAAAGCTCTTTGAGGCTTGTTCAAGTTGTCATCAAGCATATGCAAAGCATAGGTTCACAAAGTTTTCAAATCAGTCTAAAGTCAATGAACACACACATTGATCATTATTAGGTAAAGTGTTGCTGTTAAAACATTAGAGAATCACCTAATATACGTGCGCGAAGTACAATCTTAATAATAATTTACTAACAACAAAAAAATAATAAGGGTTTGAGTATGAAGTATGCATTTTTATCTATTATATTGCTTTTATTGGTCGGTTGTGGAGCGAGCCCCATTGTTCCATACACTCAGAATGAAGGCGGTGATTTCAGTATTATCAATTACCCATCCTCAGAGGCTTCAGTTGAGAAACGTATTGGGGAAGCCATTATAAAAAAAGGCAAATTAGAAATACGTGATGCACTTACTATCACCAAGCAAACGCAGTTTAACAAGGCTGAAGATGATGTTTCTTTTTGGACTTGTGCATTAACGGTTGATCCGCAAACGCTTTTTCTTCGAGGAAAATATGAAACAAAAAAAATAAAGGCAGAGTGTTACGGATCGGTTAATACGCGTCGAACATTAGCCGATGGAACCACAAATTTTAATTGCCCAGGCGCACCATTAATTGCTGCAGATATCTGTAAAAAGTCTGATGGCGAAGTATTTTTGGCTTTTTTGAGCCAAATGGCAGAGCTAGAACAGGATTTTGACAACCTTGAGTTTGGAAAACAGACGTCAACGAGTAAAGAAAACTTTGTTCAAGAAATTGTTTACAATGGTCGAGATGGGGATAAGGTGAAGTTTGTCTATAAAGAATATTCTGGTGTTACAGAGAAGCCTGATTATTTTCAAGAATTTCATAGTGATATCTCCGAGAGTGCTGACGTGGTCTTTAAAAATATTAAATTTAAAGTATTGAAAGCAACAGGAACAGCAATTACATATCAATTGCATGAAGCTCTATAATTAAACAATATCTATTCTTAAGCCGTTACTTAGCCAATGTCTAAATTGGTTATGAGTGTGATTTACAGGGACTGTACAACATAATATTGAACGGCTTAGTTATCTAAACGGTTGAGCCATTGAAAATGGGTTCGCCTTTGTCAATCTAGCTTACAAAGGCACTTATTCAAATAATAAAGGACTAGTATGCTCCAATATCAATTAGCACAAATAAATATTGCACAGTCTAAAGAGTCAATGGATACCGAAATTATGCAGGGCTTCGTTGATCGCTTGGGTGAAATAAATGCACTGGCAGACCAATCCCCTGGTTTTATCTGGCGGCTTCAAACTGAAGAGGGAGATTCTACTGCAATACGTGCATTTGATGATCCCGATGTAATAGTCAATATGAGTGTCTGGGACAATATTGGGTCATTAAAAAATTTCGTTTATAAATCAACTCATGTCGAATTAATAAGAGACAGGGATGCTTGGTTTAATAAAATGCCTGAAATGCACCAAGCTTTGTGGTGGATAGCTGCTAATCATATTCCTACCGTAGAAGAAGGAATAGAAAAGCTTCGATACATTCAAACAAATGGCGTTAGTGAATACGCATTTACTTTCGCTAAACATTTTAAACCCAGTGATTTAAACTAAACTAGTCTCTTTACTTTGTCATCAGTCCTGTGAATTGTAATGTTTGACATATAAGGAGATGAATTTTGAAAAAGATCATATTATTGGTATTAGTAGGCTATTCAGCTTGGTACTTTATTGTTAAAGAGAATCAACAACCTGTTGCCATATCAAATGAACCGGGCGTTGTTATTGCAGATCGTCGTGGGCTTGAGAAGGCGGAACAAGCAGCTGCAATAATCACTAATGATTTTAGTTGTGATGGACGAGTATACTGTTCTGAGATGACTTCTCGTGCTGAAGCGGTGTTTTTCACTGAACACTGTCCTGATACAAAAATGGATGGCGATAACGATGGGATTCCATGTGAGAATGATACTCGTTGGTAATAATTCAAATAGGGTGTAGGTATTATGTTTAAAGTCTATGGCGATATCCTTTCAGGAAACTGTTATAAAATTAAAATATTAATGAGCTTCCTAGAGATACCCCATGAATGGATCCATGTTGATATTCTTGCGGGCGAATCACATACCTCAATATTTAAAGATAAAAACCCAAATGAGCGAATTCCAACATTGGAGATCAGTGCGGATAATTACCTTTGGGAATCCAACGCAATATTAAATTATTTAGCGGATGGCAGTACTTTTCTGCCAAATGATAAGTTACTCAGAGCGCGGGTTTTACAGTGGCAATTTTTTGAGCAATACAGCCATGAACCTTATATAGCCACTGCACGATATATTAATAAATATCTGGGCCTACCAGAGGATAGGAAGGCGGAGTATGATGGAAAGCAAGAAGGAGGCCATAAGGCATTGGCTGTTATGGATAAGCAGTTAGCAAAGACGCCTTTCTTTGCTAGTGATAGCCCAAGCATTGCGGATATCAGTCTTTACGCCTACACTCATGTTGCTGAAGAAGGTGGATTTGACTTATCCAACTACAAAAATATTCTTAGATGGTTTAACGATTTTGAAGCCATTCCTGGGTACCTTACCATGGACACCAACAATGCCTGATTATGAGACTTTCTATAAACCATAATTGGTGCATGAATTGACTTGTTTCAGAGCAAATCACACTCAATCAAGTATATTATTGATTAAACTAGCCTAGTCGCACTTTCAAACAATAGAGCTTTTGACCCGAGCGATGATATTTTTCTTCAAAGTGAGTTAAATAGGTTTCTGGTTCGAAACAGTCAATGGGTTCCGCTCTGTAACCTATTTCATTTATCACCTGCGCAAATTCCTGAGCGTAAATTTCCCAATTGGTTCGCAGCTCTAAATTACCTCCTAATTTGAGCATATCTTTAAACACAGGATGCCCATGCCAGCGTCTCATAAGATGTTTCTTCTTCGGCCAGGGGTTCGGGTAAAGAATAAAGTGTTTATCCAACTGGAGGCCTTTCTCAGCGGCTAGGCGCCAGTAATCGATAAGATTGGCTCTGACCATTATCAAATTCGGTTCTAGGGTCTCATTATGCTGCTTTGCCAATCGATGCGCGGATTGATCAACGGCAATTACCCAATGATTGGGATGTATTGTGGCAAGCGCTCTACTCGAACGACCGACACCGCAACCTGAATCAAGAATGATGGGCTTTGGGTTCGCTTCAACTAGGGCTAAAGAGTCTTCAAATATTTTGCGCGAACTCTGACTTATAGGACGATCGAATCGGCTGCTTTGATGCTTATGAAAGCGGCTGATCAAATCAGGGTGAACTTCCTGTTGATTCGAACTGACAGAGCGGGAATCAGAATGCATTTATCTCTCGGGTTATTTTCTCAATCTAGCCTATAAACTGGCTGAATGCTTTGTTCAGTTAAGGTTCATTTAATGACTTGTATACTTAAATCAATCATCGGGAAACCATAGTTTAGAACACTTAGGAGCATATTATGGCTTACATTATACAAATAAAAAAGTTGCTTTTTATATTAGTTATTTCATCTCTGACTGCAGGCCTATTGGCACAAGAAAGTATGGCGCAGAGTAAAGACTCTGTAAAAAGTCGAGAAGTTCAGTCAAGCGAGTCTAAGCAAACTATTCAGACGGCAACTGGGTTTTTATTACAAAATCGAGTCGCTAGTACTGAGCGTATACAGAATACAGCAACAGATCCTAAGGAACTGAACTCATCAAAGGTTCAGGCTGCAAGTGCTGACGGAAAAATATACCGTGATCCAAATCTAGCCAAGTCGACTAAATCCAATTATTTTTCAATAAGCTCAGCGACTGCCGCCCTGATCTATGATCATGACTTAGATGGTTACTATTCTGAATTTTCAGTTACCTTTGATGCCGACACTAGTTATGCCTATGCCGATGTTTATGCATTAATGTATATCAGCCAAGAAGGTGGCGATTGGACCCTGTATCACACGACCAATGTATTTGAAATTCAAGGTTATAGTTATTACGATGAATACACTGTAACTACTCAGCTCGGTACTGGATACCCACCAGCAGACTACGATATCCTAATTGATCTGTATGATAATTTTGATGGTAGTTATGTAGCGACCATTAGTGCTGATGATGTTTATGACTTAGCCTATTTACCATTAGAGGATGTAGATTATGATACATCCAGTACAGGTTATTCTTCAGTCTCTATATTCGATGCAAGCATTAGCCTGTTGACTGATACTGATAATGACGGCTTTTATCACTCCTATAGTATGCAGTTTGACGCCGATGTTGATTCTGGAATTACCAATGTTTATGCCGAAGTTTGGATGCGTGACAGCACCGGTACCTGGTATCTGGAAAATACCACTGAAGATATACAGTTAGACGGCAATTCAACCTTAGACACCTATATCTTTGAAACAACACTGGAGTCGGGCTACAACACGGGTTATTACGATTTTAAAATTGAAATTTATGATTCAGTGACCGATGCTTATTTAATTTCAAGCGAGGGCTTTGATTATGAGTTGTCACAGGTGCCACTAGAGGATATGACCGCGGATCAACAACCAGCAGTTGTTACAATTATTACTTCAAGCACTACCAGTATTGAGTCAGGTGGCGCAGGTAGCATGGAATGGTTACTGAGCTTGATGCTACTAATATCAGTAGCCTATCGATATCGTGAGAGGCTAGAATGGATCATCAAGTGATTTAATTGAAACAATAAAAAAGGGTGAGTTAATCACCCTTTTTTATTGTTTCAATTTCCAAAGTATTCTGCATGAGCGACTAGATGATTGAATGCCTATCAAGATTGTATCTAAGGCGAACTTGCTCTGTTGCGTCACTGATCTCTAGAATACCAACCAATGAATGATAGGTCTCTTCAAATTCGAGTAGACGATGTCGAGCATTTTTACGAATAACATTCATGTCATCAGCAAGGTCCGATTTATCTAATTTAGGGATCTTACTAAAGGCGAGGTGATAAACTTTAAACATGCCGGTCTTAAGTTGTCCTCTAACATATTCAGCACGGGCCAAATCAGAATCAAAATCCGTCCAGTATTTAATAACCACCTCGGTATCCGACAGGAGTTGTTTAGTGACAAATATTTCATGATTTAGAATATGACCTTCTTGAGGGGCTATGTGTTTGAAGGTACCTGTGATTATCGAAGAGCCCATCAGCGGTTTAAGATCGTAGAGATTATCCCCTATGGAAAATGGCGCTAATAGCTCATCTGTGGTATCTGAATGAATAATGTAGGGCACATGATACTTATTATTCTTGCGAGCAACCAATAATGGTTGAGTCGGAAGACATTGATGCATCCAAGCTTCTATTAGTCTTGCTTTTGTACTCATCCAAACTTCACCGGTGCAATGTTCTAATATTTCGACATTTTTATCGATGAGCTTCTTAAGAAATATAGCCGCCTTATGTCGGGATACTCTGTGATCACGGCATAGGCAGACATCACCATCTGGAGTGATTGCAACCACTCGATAGGGTTCTGTTTTTAATTTAGCAGTACGAAACTTTTTATTAAACCCTGTGAATTCTAAAGATACAGTATCTCTAATTTGAAAAGTGGATGACTTATCTGTAGAAATCTTCAAACCATTGACTGAGAAGTCGATAGTAGTGGCTTTTATTTTTTCGCCATAGAGTTTAATGGTAACTGGTGAACGATAGATAAATCGCTGTTCATTGCGCCGTTTAGCAATGCCCAAACGCAAGCGCGTGAAGTCAGCTGCTTTACGTTTTGGAATTTCGTAGTCATCAAAAAAGTAATCAGGAAGTTCATCCGTCCCTTGATGTTCTGTGAGTAATGGATCGCGCTTTAATTGATCGGTGATTTCCACTAAGTATAGTAGGTGATCATATTGGTTTAACTGATCGACAAGATTCTCTGCTTGTACAGGACTTTCTTTAACTAGCTTAGCGAGTAACTCTTGGCTACGAGATTTTGGTAGCGCTTTTAACTCGACTACCTCAACGCGCCATGCAGAAAAACTATCCTGCTTTATTCCTGCGTGTAAAAAAGTGAGCTTTGCTGCTGGTTCTTTAAATTGCCATGAAGTAGCACAGACTTTTCTGCGCAAGCCATCGCCGCGATATCGATAGGCATAAATTTCAGGGGCGGCTGATTCTTGACGCGCAATACCATTGAGTCTAAAGGTACTCATTTTGCTTTCTAAATGACTAAGCATACTATTGCCTAGGCCATTTAATTGATGATTGTTAGATTCAGATATCGCTATTTCCTGGATTTGTATACGTTCATTGGCTGTTGATATAAAACAAGCCAGATAAGGCAGTGATTTGATATACAGGTATTCCCAAGCCTTGCTTGTTAGTGCCATAGCTGAGTCTTCAGAATCTATTCTATAGCGATGTTTTTTAAGGCGAATAAACTCTTCAATGAAAATATCGAAACTATCTTCACCAGGATCTTTACGTACTAGAAATAAAGACATAAAAAGCGAGCCAACGGTATTCTTTTTTAGCACGTAGGTTACCGAACCAAAACTCTTTTCATGTTGTGCTTCTAGCTGGGGAAAGCTTAGCTGTAACTCCATGTCATTGATGACATCTAGTAGCTGTTTTACCTTAAGTTGGATGCCACTTGCAGAAATATCTACTGAGCGGGCTAGGATTACTGTTCCCGATGGCATTTCTATTTCAACATCGGTGGCAAAATTTAAACGGCTTTCTTGTCTGTGTTGACTATATCCTGCCGGTATAACGATTGGTGGGGATACTGCATTCTGTTTTTCTTCTGGATTGCTAGCGGGTACAGCAGAAGAGGCATACTTCACAACTGAGTGATACATTTCTTCGGTATAAATATCTTTATTACGATCCAGTAGACGCTGCAAGTATTGCTCAGAATCTCGATCAAGATAGTGAACTCGATTTTTATGATAAACCGGTGAACAGGAATACGGGTAGATACTTCTAAGATCGATATTTTTATCATAATCAGCTGTATTGGCTTTAGGATTGTTTGAAACAGGCGCAGTCTCCTCGAAGGTTCCGCTTAAACCTTTGCCGCCAAATTTATTACTTATGAAATGTTTTATTCCATCAGCCATGCAAACTATCCATGCCTTATCTACGTCATATAGGTAAGTTAAGTTGTTATTTTAACCAACTGTTAGTGGTTTCACTAATCATTATCGGCCATTAAACACACTTCTTAACACATTCACAAACAAAAAAACGTTTAAAAACAGTAAGCTGAGTGTATTGAAATAGGTTGGCACCATAAATGCATCTTGACTAAGTTATTGGAAAACGATTTTTAATAAAATCGAGTTATCGAACAAGATGAAATTTAATCAAGTATTTAAAGAGGTTAACAAAATGCGATTATCAATGCTAAAACAAATTATTCTACAAACTAGTTTAGTTGTAATCAGTGTTGCTATGTTGTCTGGCTGTGGTGAAGTAAAGTCTGAAGCTAAGGAAGCTAAGCCAGTAGTTTTAGTGCCTGTACAGGCAGAACAGGTTATCACCGGTGATATTGATGCTGCCTACGGAACTACAGCTACCTTAGAAGCAGCTGAGGAATCTGAAGTATTTGCACGCCAGACCGGAGTTGTAACAGAGTTGTTAGTAGAAGAGGGCGATGAGGTTTCTGTTGGTCAAATATTGGCGCAACTAGAGACTGAACAACTTGAATTAGAGTTGCGTCAAGCAGAGGCTAACTTAAAGCAAATGGCCAATGATCTCGCACGTCAAAAGAAAATATATAAGCAAAACTTAGTGAGCTCAGAAGATTACGAGAAAATTGCATTTCAGTTTGAGGCTCAAAAGGCTCAAACAGACTTAGCGCGATTGAACCTCGAGCATGCAACAATTCGTGCTCCGATTAGTGGTGTTATAGCAAGTCGCCATATTAAGTTGGGAAATATGCTGAAAATTAATCAATCAGCTTTTCATATAAGCAACTTATCTGAACTGCATGCAATTATTCATCTTCCAGAATCTGAGAAAGCTGATTTACAGGCGGATCATGTGGCAAATATTTGGGTTGCTGCTTCAGATACACCCTTTGTGGGCCATATTGAACGAATTAGTCCAGTAGTCGATAGTGATACTGGGACAATTCGGGTAACCGTTTCTGTTAAGGATCAGACTAAGGTTCTTAGACCCGGAATGTTTGGCCGAGTTGGTGTTATCTATGATACTCATCAGGATGCCATGTTAGTGCCAAAAACGGCCTTGGTAACTGAAGATAATGTTGCTTTTGTATTCACCATCGCTGATGGCAAAGCAAACAAGAAAGAAGTTGAGCTGGGTTTCAGCAACAGTAGTCATGTTGAGATTGTCAGTGGTATTAATTTAGGCGATCAAGTGATCACAATGGGTCAGAGAAATATTAAAGATCAGGCCCAGATAGAAATCATTGCGGCAGTCGCCAACCTTTAACTGCCCTTGATGTAGGGCTTCAGTCATTATACCCCCTTGGCTGAAGCTCTTTTTTATAAGTAGCTCCTTAATTCTGGATATTTTTTTAGCCAGACTTCTTTAGTTTCCTCAATTGCAAAGGCTCTAAACAGTTGCATTGCTGGACTAAGCTGCCTTTGCTTCCTGTAAACAATAAACCATTGTCTTAAGATAGGTAGATGTTGTACGTCTAATACCTTGACCTGATTAAGCGCTAACTCTTGCTGTAAGGTATGAAGTGATACTATTCCGAGTCCAAGCCCTGCGGCCACGGCCTGTTTGATAGCCTCATTATTGGGCATCTCCATAAAATTATTCAAATGTAAATCATGATTTTCGAAGAATCGTTTCATAGCAATTCGTGTACCAGAGCCTAGCTCCCGAACAACAAAATCCATAGATACGACTTCACTCAATGGAATTTGTTGCTTATGACATAAAGGATTTTCTGGGTGTCCTATGGCAACAAGAGGGTTACTCATAAATCGCGTAGCAATTAGCTCTAACTGCTTCGGAGGTTGCCCCATTATAACCATGTCTGTAGTGTTGTTCTCAAGTGCTTGCAATAAGCCTGCTCGATTATGTATTTGTAAATGAATGGTAATTCCAGGATGCGCCTTCCTGAATCGAGCCAATAACAGGGTAACGAACTGGTTCGCTGTATCAGGCACGGCGAGTTGGAAAGTCCCCTGGTTAGTTCCTAACATGCTGGTAATGGTTTGTTCCATTGCTTCTTTATTGGCTAGAATTTTCTCACTGTAATCAAGAACTATATTTCCAATTTCTGTTAAGCGGATTTTTTTACCGATACGCTCTGTTAATGGACTATCGATTAAATGTTCCATCTGTTTGACTTGCATTGATATTGCGGGCTGACTTAGATGCAGTTGTTTTGCCGCAAGTGTGAAGCTACCAGAACGAGCAACCTCGCGAAAAATAACCAGCTGTCTGAATGTGATGGGATACCTCATCTATAAATAATAACTTATGTATAACTTAAAAACTATTGATTATTATATATATTAGATAGTTGGCATACTAAATCCAGTATAACGTAGTGTATTTGCGTGTGTTATAAAGATTACTGGGTTTTATAGATGACTGAATTGATTAAATCTGTTGAAAACTTAGCGGTACAGGCTGGCGAAATGGTATTGCCATTTTTCGCCACTGTGGACCCGGAAATTAAGGCTGATGGTAGCTGGTTGACTGAAGCAGATACCAAAGTCCATGACCAACTAACTCAAATGTTACCTAAAATAATAGATTTACCCGTACTTAGTGAAGAACTCAACACGCAACAACAGCAGTATATTATTGATAATTCAGAGGCCGGATATTGGTGTATTGATCCGCTTGATGGCACTTCTAATTTTACTAAAGGTATCCCTTATTGGTGTGTAAGTATTGCTCTAATTCAAAACGGAATAATTACCTTGGGTGTTGTCTACGACCCAAACAGAAGGGAATGTTTTGCTGCTCAAGATGAACGACCGAGCACCATTAATGGTGTTGAGATTGTTACTACAGAAACAACGGCACTCGCTGATGCAATGGCATTAATTGATTTAAAACGGATCTCGAGCAAGGTCGCAATTGAGTTAGTAACGAATGGACCATATCGATCGCAGAGAAGTTTTGGCGCAAGCGCCTTGGATATTTGTTGGATTGCAGCCGATCGGTGCCAAATCTATTTACATGGTAAACAGAGACTTTGGGATTATGCTGCAGCCACTAAGATTTTAATGAATGCCTCAGGAGAAATAGAAACCTTTGAAGGCCAAGACCTTTTTCAAAATGATTTGGGCGAGAAGCAAATTATTGCCGGTTCCAGCTCAAAAATAATGAACCTATGGCGAGAATACTACGATCAAATAAAGTAATGAATTTAGTCATTATATGGAGTAGCGAAATTGAAACAGCACGAGCAAGTCAAAGCGGTATTAATAGACCTTGATGGCACCATGGTAGACAGCGCTGAAGATTTAAATCAGGCGCTAACGAGTTGTATGCAGCAAATGTCTCGCCCTGCCTATGATTTAGAACAGACAAGACAATGGATAGGAAACGGGCTCGACACCTTACTCCATAGAGCCCTAAGCAACGACTTTAATGGCAAAGCAAACGCCAATGACTTGGATCGTGCTAGGGAGTATTTTTTTAAAGCCTACGAATCAACCAATGGAACTCGTTCGGTAGTTTATGACGGCGTAAAAGAGGCCATTGAAAACTTTAAAAGTGCAGGCTGTAAAGTAGTTTGCATCACCAATAAAAGCCGCCAGTTCACAATCCCTTTACTTGAGTTTGTAGGATTAAAAGATTCATTCGATTTGATCCTTGCTGGTGATGATGTGCAACACAAAAAACCGCATCCTGAAGCATTAGAAATGGCTATGGAAGAATTTAGCTTAATGCCAGAGCAATGTTTGATGATAGGCGATTCTGACAATGATATTACTGCGGCTAACCGTGCTGGAGTAGCGGTGTATTGCGTTGATTATGGATATTCTCAAGGCAAGGACTTGAGTCAGCTAGATATTATTTCGATGATATCTTCACTCGCTGAAATCCAAATATCCAACGAGCAAAAGAATTTTATTAATTGAGGGTAGTACTATGTCTAAACAACATCCAGTAGTAGCAGTAACAGGATCTTCCGGAGCTGGAACATCGACAGTAAAGGTAGCTATGGAACACATTTACCGACGTAACGGTTTTAGTGCTGCAATCGTCGAAGGAGATAGCTTTCATAAGTACGATCGTAAATCTATGGGGCCTGCAATTGAGTCCGCATCAGCTAATGGTGAAGTACTTAGCCACTTTGGTGCTTCTGGTAATGAATTTGGTAAGTTAGAGGAATTATTTAAAGAGTATGGAAATAGCGGAGCGGGAAAGACGCGGAAATACTTACATAATGAATTGGAAGCCGAACCATACAAGCAAGATCCTGGAACATTCACGGAATGGGAAGATATCAAGGCAGGTACTGACTTTTTATTCTATGAGGGGTTACATGGTGGCGTCATAGATGAGCCGAACGATGTGAATGTTGCCAGACACGTAGACTTATTAATTGGAGTTACACCGATAGTAAACCTCGAATGGATTCAGAAAATTCATCGTGATACTCAAGACCGTGGTTACGCAACCTCTAAAGTAACGGACACTATTTTACGAAGAATGCATGATTATGTACATTATATGACTCCACAGTATTCAAATACCCATATTAACTTCCAGCGAGTACCGCTTGTCGACACCTCAAATCCTTTTATCGCACGCGACATCCCGAGTTTGGATGAAAGTTTGGTGGTAATCCGATTTGGTCCTAAACTATACCGCCAAGTAGACTATGGGTATTTATTAAATATGTTGAATGGTTCGTATATGTCTCGTAAAAATTCGATTGTTATACCAGGTGGTAAGATGAGTTTTGCATTAGAGACAATTATTGAGCCCTTAATTAAAAATTTAGTTGCGACAGGTGAGTTAGAATGGCGCCGTGAAATGGTCTAGCAATTATCTGAATTGATGCTAATCTAATTATAATAATATAAAGGAGAATGTTGAAATGAAAAAATTGCTATTACTGTTGGCCGTATTACTAGCCTTTAGCCCGATTTCAGAAGCAAAAAAGAAGAAAGCCAAAAGGTATAAACCATATCAGCATGTGGTTGAAACGCAGGCGAATTATGATACGGCTGTAACCAATGTGCGAAACATCATTTCTACAAGCACATTCGAATTGGCGGGTGAATATAGTCCATACGAAAATGCGACGGTATTTGCTATAACACATCCTGCTCTACTAAAGTCGGCCAGTGAAGGTGACCATGGTGGTTTTGGAGCTGTGATTCGAGTCTCTGTTACCGCCGTAGACGAAGCGACACAGATTTCATATGTAAATCCTGTTTATATGACTAATTTATATCATATTCCAGAGGCTCCAGAAGTCACTAAACTTTTGGCAGAAACCTTTGGTGAGTCAAAGACTTTTGGTTCTAAGCGTGGCAAGTCAAAGCGGGCACTAAAGGGCTATCAATATATGATGTTCATGCCTGAGTTTGAAGATCAGGATAAACTGGGTAGTTTTGATTCTTATAGTCAGGCAGTAGAGAAAATCAATGCCAACTTAGCTGCTGGCGATCTTCCTTTAAAGAAGGTATTTGAAGTTAAAATTCCTGGTAAAGATGAGAGTCTAATAGGTGTGGCTATATTAGATGGCGATGGCGGTGACAAGCAAATCATGTCATTAATTGATAAATCAGATATTCGCCATACAGCGCATTTGCCCTATGCCGTATTGATTAGTGGTGATACAGCCTATGCTTTGGCAGGTAAGTTTAGAATTGCATCGGCATTCCCGGATCTATCAATGGGTGAATTTATGGATATTTCTGATGCCCCTGATGCAATAAAAGATAGTCTTTCGCAGTTAACTAAGTAACATTCGTTTATTTAGATAATCATGGGCTATGCCTAGCTTCGGCTGATGGCATAGCCTATAGTTGCAATTGTAATTAGGCCTAATGAAACATCATAATAGTAAGCAATTAAACACAATATACTAAATATGAACCAGCCAAATAGTGGGTTTTCTCCTTGCCCTGCTCGGAATTTTTTGCGCTCTGTCTTTGAACCTTTTTCTTGATTACTCACTTTATGGCTTTGTAGGTTTAGCAAAGTTGAGTAATACCTCTTTGATGAGTTTATTGTTGTGCTTTTGATTAAAGAGTATACGTTGGATTGAGGAAGCAAGTGACCACATCTCAACTCGAGCATTTTTATCATCCATTTCATGGACAGTGAGTCCTTCAGACATGGCTTCACTATAAGACACTCTTAGTCCTAATTTTTGACGCATTTCAGGAAGCTTCAATGAGACTTTAGCCTCTTTGGCGTTCTGCTTAGCGCTGTTAATATGTGACCTGAAACGATTCCATAGAATACGGCCGTCAAAACCCTTATGTACCTTCTTTACTTCCTCGATAGTATTGAGCATTTCCTCAACTGACCAGATTTCAGCAGCACTTGGACCCAGTGGAAATAGGGTAAGGTCAGAACAGGCCATCGCAAGACGAGTAAAGCCATCAATTCTGGGCGGGCTATCTATAACAACAAAGTCATATTCCCGTTTCAATTTTAAAAGCTGGGTCGCCATACTGCGGTAATTTGTTGGTTTGTAGAGATCTAGCTTTTCATCGATATCAAATAGTTCGCGTCTTTGCTTTAGCCAATGACTCGAAGTGAATTGAGGTGAGTCGCAATCAAAAATCGCTACTCGAGCGCTTTCGGCTAGAGTACCTGCTAAATTTGTTGCGATGGTTGAACGACCTACACCACCCTTTAATTGTACTAAACTAATGATTTTGCCCACAATATACATCCAATCTGTTGGTTTAGAAATATGCTTTAAACAACTAACTATTCAAAATTATAGGATATTTTCGATTATTTTTCTTTGTTAATTTCAATCTGCTCAATATGATGTACACAGCGATGAACTACTTCATCGCTTGGTTTACTATCTGGCAATTGTGAACTGAGTCTATCAACAAGCTTAATTTGGTTGCTGTATCGTCTGCAGTGGTGGCAAATAAAATAGTGCATTTTCAAAGACATACGTTTCCAGAGGCCGAATTTCTCCCCTTCGATTATATCGCCTTGCAGTGTTACAAAATCTTTACAACTTAACATTCGCCTGTCACCTGAAATCTTTCGATGGTCTCTAATAAGCGGTTGCGGCCACGGTGTAGGATGACCCTAACATTTGAGTCGCTTACTTCTAAGATGTTACAAATATCTGTCAGACTATAATTTTCTAAATAGCGTAAACCAAATACAGCCTGTTGTTGATCGGGTAGTTTTTTGAGTGTGGCTTCGATACAACGCTTTAATTCTGATTCATCCAGAATATGTTCTGGTGTAGAAAAGTCCCATTGAACGGGAGGCTTTGACCAATGCCCTGAATTATCAAAGCGAGAAAGAAAGTCATCATTTCCAAGATCCTCAAGTGAGATATGACGAGATTCTTTACGTCTTCTTCTTTTTGCTTCATTGGCAACAATCCGTGTTATCCAGGTCTTCAGACTTGAGCGACGTTCAAACTTTGGCAAGGCTTTCATGATGGAGATCCAAGCTTCTTGGATCACTTCATCTGCTACCGCAGAGCCTGCGATTGCTACTGCTACTCGGTTCAGGCTTTGGTAATAGGATTCAACTAGGTAACGGTACGCATCTGAGCTTTGCAGTAGCAAATCATCAATTAATACAGCTTCATTAGAATAATCCTTCTTCATTCCGTACCTCAGCTTTATGGAGTCGCAATAAAGTCATGGGTGGTTGTAGTATTGGCGGTAACAGTAATTTGAGCTATTTCAATAAAACTTACGGTTTGGCCGCCATTAGTATTAACATCATCATTATCAATATTACTGTCATCAAAACCAGATTGGCAAGTGAGGGCTATTGTATAGTCATCAGCTGTAAGAAAGGCCGCAGTGTATTCATAAATACCATCCTGAGCTAATTCAACACTTGCTGCTGTAATAGGATCAGCTCCTCCAAGATCAGTATTTTCATCATCGGATAGATCGATATCATCGACATCTTCAGGCGCAACGTCAGAGCTGAATACATAAACGGCTGCTGTGTCTGAACAACCTTCAGCATTGATTAAAGACTCATCCACTGTACCGCTTAATTCGCCTGCCATATTATTATCAATAAGACGTAGTCGTGGTTTGAGAAAATAATCCACCTGCCCAGGTGGATTAGTGATTGATTTTCTTAAATCGAAATCAATGGTAAAGTCTGAGATATTGGATTCTGTTATAACAAAGCTGTCATTGAGCTTTAGTCCCGTCTGTGAACCACTAGGAATCCATAATGAGACTTGTGTGCCATCCAGTTCTTCAAGATATGAATCCAGAATGTTACTTTCTGCTTCGACATTCAATCTGATCCAATTATATACTCCAGAATCAACAGTTACTTCATCTAGCAAAAGTTCTGAGCCACCACCTTGTAAGGCAAGCAGATCAATTTCTTTTGGAGTACCAAAAGTATAACTAATTGAATCACCATTGGCGGGCTTAAGTTCAATACCAGTAAATTTAACTACTACCTTTGCCGCTGAATCAACTGGTGCATCTGTTATTCCTAAGACTAGCTTGCCCTTAAGTGCGGCTGTCGGTGATTGTTCTGTTTCTGAGCCAGTGCATGCAGTTAACATAAATACACATATCAAAATTATTGAAGTGATTGTTTTCATATGATTCATGTTTAATTCCTTTGGTAACATTATGATTAATAGATTAAATTAATCGCGAGTAAGTTGCTTGTTTTGCAACTTTTCCACCGGGTTTAAGATAAGCATCAAATTGCATGGCGATATTTCTCATCAACATTCTGCCTGCTGGGGTTACCTGAATTTTTTCGTTACTCAGCTCGACTAAATCATCAGCTATAAAAGGAGCTAAAGATTTCATTTCATCAGCAAAGTAACTTTTGAACTCTATATCAAATTGCTTCTCTACTGCAGCAAAAGTAAGTTCAGAGTGACACATCAACTCACTGATAATATGACGTCTTAGTACATCATCATCATCAAGCATGACACCTCTAAATACGGACAGTCTGTTATTCTCTAATGACTGGTAATAAGATTCAGTATCTTTGTAGTTCTGGCTGTATGAGTTACCGACCTTGCCAATCGAGGTAAGTCCTAATCCAACTAAATCACAATCTGCATGGGTAGAATATCCTTGGAAATTACGGTGCAAGGTTCCATTACTTTGTGACAGGGCTAATTCATCAGTGGGTAAGGCGAAATGATCCATACCAATATAGATATAGCCTGCACCGGTGAGTTTCGAAATAGTTAGCGCTAATATTTCAAGCTTAACTTCAGTCGATGGTAATTCATGCTCTTTAATACCTTTTTGAGTTTTAAACAGATGAGGTATATGGGCATAATTATAAACGGCAATACGATCAGGCCTAGTATCGATGACTGTATCCAGGGTTTGCCCAAAGCTTTTAACCGTTTGTTTTGGCAAGCCATAGATTAAATCAAGACTTACTGATTTAAAGCCGCTACTTTTGGCCTTATTGAGTACTTCAAGGGTCGCTTCTTTGGATTGAATACGATTAACAGCCTTTTGAACGTCAGGATCAAAATCTTGAACACCCATACTCAGGCGGTTAAATCCTATTGCACCCAGAACATCGATGCTCAGTTCATCAACTGAACGGGGATCAATTTCAATTGAGAACTCTCTGTCATCAGAAGTCTCTAGATTGAATGCTGAACGGGTCATGGACATCAATTTAGTCATTTCTTGATTATTCAGAAATGTTGGTGTGCCACCGCCCCAATGCAGTTGCTCTACCTTGCGGTTGTTGAACAGTTCTGCCTGGAGTTTAATTTCGGTATCTAAATGAGTTAGATAGGGCGCTACTAAACCATGATCTCTAGTTATAATTTTGCTGCAACCACAGTAGTAGCAGAGCGTGTCACAAAAGGGGATGTGAAAATATAACGATAATGGTTGTTCTGGTGCATCCTGTGACACTTCACGAGCCAGTTGAGCATAGTGCCGCGCTTGGAAGTCTTCACTGAATTGTACTGCTGTAGGATATGATGTGTACCGAGGTCCAGTCTGATCGTATTTCTTCAATAAGGCCTCAGAGAACTCTAGTCTCTGTTCTGTTGTATGCATGTTATTCTTATTTTCTATTATTAATTTTGAGCGAAATCTTTAAGTTTCTTTAAAGGTCTCATTTTTACCGTTGTAGAGGCAGGTTTCGCTTTAAACGTGGTTTCTTCACCGGTAAAAGGATTAGTGCCTTTTCTTGATTTGGTCGCAGGCTTACGTACCGTTTGTACTTTAAATAAGCCGGGCATAATGAATTCACCAGCAGAACGTTTTTTGATATGACGGTTAATCAGTGTGCCAAGATCATCTAACACGGAGGAGACTTCTTTTTTTGTGAGCCCAGTTGATTCAGATAAACTATTGATAATTTGTGATTTATTGTAACGTTGCTTGATAGCCGTAGTCTTACTAGCCATTATTATCCCCCCAAACAAAGATTTTTTATAGACGGTCTATTGTACTCCTCTATCGCTAAGTCACAAGAGAAATAGCTGATGAAAGCTAGGTATTATGGGAAATGGGTTGCTGATTTGTCACTGTGAGGATTATTTCTACCAGGTCGTTACTTAAAACAGGTTTCGCGATAACTTTTGAAATACCGCGCTGCTTTTGCTGTTCCTCATCAAAGATTAAACCGAGACCGGTTAACAGTATTATAGGTATGCTAGGACGTAGTTTGTGTATCTGCTCAGCAAGCTCTGTTCCAAGTAAACCTGGCATTGACTGATCGGTAATGACTACATCGTAACTATCGGGTACCAGTTTAAACGATTTCAGGGCTTTTTTACTGTTGTTAAAGACATCTACATGATAGCCGCGTCGCTTCAGTAGTTCTTCTGATAAATTTAATACGGCCAGGTCATCATCAACAAACAGGATGCGCTTACTATTACCATAAACCGGCTTAGATTGAGCCGCTTCCTCTGGTAAAGAGGTTTCAAAGTAAGGCAGAAGAAGATTAAAGCTGCTGCCTATATTTTCAGTTGAATCAACTGTGATTGCTCCATTATGAGCCATTATAATTCCATGAACTACCGAAAGCCCAAGCCCGGTTCCTTCTCCAATATCCTTGGTGGTGAAGAATGGTTCAAAAACCCTATCCAGCACTTTCTTTGGCATACCACTACCAGTATCTTTGATTGTAATGGATACGTACTTACCCTTTGCAAGGGTAAAACTATTGTCCTCATTGAGCATTTTGGTATTTAGAACGATGGTTATTTGTCCTTCTTTACTTCCAATGGCATGGGCTGCATTGGTACACAGGTTCATTAAGACCTGATGAATTTTTGATACATCAGCATGAATCATGGCATCAGGATCTTTAATGTCTACGTTAAGTTGTATATTGGGTGGTAGTGAGGCAAATAACAGCTCTAATACTTCTTTAATGATTGATTTTACTTCCACTGGGTAGGCATCGTTGTCTACCTGATGGCTGAAGGTTAAGATTTGCTTAACTAATTCTTTTGCGCGTAAAGTTGCGCTCAATACTCTTTGTAATTTAGCCTGATGTGATTCATCTTGTTTAGTATCTTCGATGAGCATTTCAGTATAGCCTAGCACTGGTGTTAGTAGATTATTCAAATCGTGAGCGATTCCACCAGCCAAGGTGCCAATGGTTTCCATTTTTTGTGACTGAAGCAGTTGGTTTTCAAGCACATTTTGCTTTTCTTGTTCGGCGAGTTTTTCTCTTAAATCCTGTGCGATGCAAAGAAAGCCCATAGTATTACCCTGATTATCATTAATTGGGGTAATTGTTTGCTCTACCGGAATTGTGTTTTGTTGATTATCTAAGTAATTGCAATTACTCGAGTACATTGGATGCTCAGCAAGGCAAGAAACTAACTGTTCAAAATTTTCACATACTTGTGATTCAGGAATGTTCTTGTCTGGCTGACATTCTTCAATTAGCTCAGAAAGCTTCATTTTACTGATGATGTCGTCTCTATCGTAGTTTAGAATCCGTTCTGCGCCAGTGTTAAATATCTGAATGACTCCATCCATATCCATGGCAATAATGGCAGTGTGGGTTGGTGCATCCAGAACGGTTTGAAGTTGATGACTTAGTGTTGATAGCTTTTTTTCCGTTCTTACTTGTTGGGTGACATCATGGAACATCATCATCAGGTAGTCTTGATCACGAATAACAACCTCAGTGGCACTGATTTGGCAATCCAGATGTCTTCCGTCTTTGGTAATGAGATGTGCTTCAAAATTATTCGGCAGATCGTTGGTACCGATGTCCACAGCGACGCCACCTTTGCTGGCATTAGTGATAATCTCTGATATTTGTAATAGAGCAAACTCATGGCGCTCATACCCTAGTGTCTGATGTGCTCTAGTATTGAAGTCGTTGAATCTTAGACGTGGTTTTTCGAGTAGTATTATGGCATCACTAGCTTGTTCAAATATTGCTCTAAAATATTCTTCCGATTCTCCAAGTGCTTCATATAGATTTTCAAACTTATGTTTTGAATCGAGGATATCTGTTTGCTGTTGCTCTAAGGTGGTAAGCAGGCGATTAATACTGATAACAACCTCAGAAACCTCTTCCTCATCACTATCAGGCAATCTTATTGATAGGTCTTGCGAATTTTTTAGTGATCTTAGGGTTTGTTTAATATTTTTTATCGGTTGCTCAAATCTGCTCGAACTTAATTTACTGATCAAAAAGGACGTACTAAAGATAGAAATTATCAGCAGAGCAATCCATGCAATCATTATCAGCATTGGGTCAAGTGCCAAGCTATTGGGCCAATTACTTTGCTCAGTAGTCTGAACAAGGAAAAATAGTGCTAGCAAAGTGATAGCCACCACAACTAATGTACTCAGTATATGGTAATAAATAATTCTGTTAAAAAATTTTGAGCCAGTTTTTAGGCCAAACATTGAAACCCTATTTATATGTTAACTTCAATAACCCTTGGAGTTGTATCACTGGCTGTGATTATGCACCTTTTCACATCCTTTGTAATGTGTTGTTTTGATGCAATTGACTCCTGTACTAACCGATTGTGGCTGCCACTGCCTATATAGTACTTATTGAAGTTATCTAAAATAGGGATTAGATCTTCAATTTTTCCTGTTCGAGTGATGTGCTGCGATTGTAATCTAGCATTACCAGTAAAGATAACCAATGTATGGCAAACGAACTCTGGAATATCCATTGTATGGCAAAAGCTTCGCTTTAAATGCTTGATTTGTGTGTGTGGGTTTTGAAAGCAAAATCGACGGTTACCTTTCTGACTGAACCATGCAGTAGTATGTGCACTGCCGTGGATGTCATTTTTGTAGTGGCAAAGCTCAATTATAAAAACACCGTATCGGCTGATTAGAACCTGTGGAATTAAATAACTATCACCTGACGCATCTTTAACGCAAACATCCTCCACCAAAGTGAAGTATTTTGGGTAAAGAAAATAGTTAGCTAAGTTTCTAATCTTGTTGCGGGTGAAGTTGTTCGGTGCAAATTTTGCATACAAACGTTTAATAATTGCCATAATCAAAGGAATGAATATCAGACTGGTGAGTAATAGGGCAATTAAGTTCATAGGTTGTTGTGTTTAAAAGTGAGTTTATAGCCTAAGTATCATATTTAGAATGACTCAAGAGTGATATGAGCTATCTCTATTAGTTTTGTAAGATATTGCCCATTTCGAAACTAAAATGCGCACGATAATCTATTTATGTAGTTGTCATGACCTGTTAATATAGCCGCAATTATTAGCCTAAGTTGGGTAGACAATTTCATGTTTTATAACAATATTGTGGAAGTGATAGGCAAGACGCCTTTGGTACGGTTGAATTCATTTAGTAAGCAGGTTAATTGCAATCTATTTGCTAAATGTGAATTTATGAATCCGGGTGGTTCGACCAAAGATAGAATTGCGCGACAGATGATTTTAGATGCTGAAAAATCAGGGCGTATCAAGCCAGGTGACACCCTTATAGAAGCAACCAGTGGTAACACAGGAATAGGTATGGCATTGGCCGGTGCAGCCTTAGGTTATAAAATAATTATCACAATGCCTGAGAAAATGAGTCAAGAAAAACAAGTTGTTCTTGAGGCCTTAGGTGCCGAGATAATACGCACGCCGACAGAGGCGGCGTGGGATGCACCTGATTCACACATTGAAGTGGCCAAAAAGTTACAACAGGAATTACCCAATGCACATATATTAGATCAGTATGAAAATGAATCTAATCCAGAGGCCCACTTTGATGGCACAGGGAAAGAAATTCTTGAGCAGTTGAATGGCCAAGTGGATATGATTGTTATTGGTGTTGGTACTGGCGGAACTCTGACGGGTATCGCCCGATATATGAAAAAGCATTCACCGAATACCATTATTGTTGGTGCTGATCCTGAGGGCTCACTGTTGGCCGGAACCGAAGAGATTAAGCCCTATCATGTTGAAGGCATCGGTTATGACTTTATTCCTGATGTTTTGGATCGCAATCTGGTCAGTAAATGGGTTAAAACCAATGATACTGAGTCGTTTAGCTTGGCTAGAAAGCTTATGCGTGATGAAGGATTACTGGTCGGGGGATCTTCTGGCTCTGTTATGATGGCAGCTTTACAACAGGCCAAATCGCTACCTGCAGATGCAAACTGCGTAGTTATATGTGCTGATGGCATCCGTAATTATTTGACTAAGTTCGTTAATAAAGACTGGCGTACAGAGCACGGATTTGACTAACTTAAAATCTTTGCAATGTTGTCTGTAGTCCTTATATTTATTGACTTGCATTTATATTATAAAATGCTAATATAGCGAGCTAATTTTAAGGTGTTAAACTAACCAATAATAAATGCATTTAAGGATGGATTCGATGGGACGTATCAAAAACTTAGTTCTATTAACAATTTTAACGGTGACAACAGGACTGTCTGCACAGCTCGCAGTAAAGACTGTTAAACGGATCAACATCGATCATGATTTACGCTTTACTGGCACAGTTGAAGCGGTTAATCAGGGTACTGCATCTTCACAGACATCTGGTCGGGTAGTAGAGACGCTTGTCGACGTGGGCGACTTGGTTAAGAAGGAAGATATTATTCTTCGCCTAAGAGATACCCAACAACGCGCTAATTTTGATACGGCACAGGCGGGAGTTAACGCAGCACAGGCACAATTTGATGCCGCCGAAAAAGAACATAGGCGTGTTGAGGAAATTCGCGCGAAGAAACTGGTTTCTCAATCTGTTGCGGACCAGGCAAAGGCGGCTAGGGATGGTTCCAAGGCGGCATTAGAAGCAGCTAATGGTCGTTTAAAAGATGCTCGTGAACAGCTTGAGTATACGCGTGTACGCGCACCCTATAGTGGTATTGTGCTAGAGCGACATGTAGAAGTGGGTGAGACTGTTAATCCCGGCTCTCCGCTAATCACAGGGATGTCATTAGAACGCCTTAGGGTTATTGCTGAGGTGCCTCAAAAAGATATCG
>Ga0316204_10000852_pt1 | contig 97147 bp, 92 predicted proteins | sample 6monrhotite_MG_2_FD_205661 | JGI IMG/M metagenome (GOLD analysis project Ga0316204, IMG submission 205661) | Microbial mat bacterial communities from mineral coupon in-situ incubated in ocean water Damariscotta River, Maine, United States -... | ecosystem: Environmental > Aquatic > Marine >... | reverse complement strand
ATCATAGAGAGGAAAGTCCGGGCTCCAAAGGGCAGGGTGCCAGGTAACGCCTGGGGGGTGTAATGCCCACGGCTAGTGCAGCAGAAAGATACCGCCTTATTTACTTAAGGTAAGGGTGAAATGGTGCGGTAAGAGCGCACCGCGTTTACTGGTAACAGTGACGGCAAGGTAAACCCCACCTGGAGCAAGACCAAATAGAGAAGCTGAGGCGCGGCCCGCGCTGCTTCTGGGTAGGTTGCTTGAGGCGCATAGTGATGTGCGCCCTAGATGAATGATTGTCACGACTTCGGTTGTACAGAACCCGGCTTACAGGCCAACTTCCCTTATTTCGCTGCTCGCTCAGCTTACGCCCGACGGGGCGCATGGCTTCGTTGGGCAATGGACATTTACATTTGTAAACTCACATTGCCCGCCTTGCCCTGCAACCCGTCAGACGCAACCTGAACGACCGCTTTCCTCCGACGTATATATACTTGTGCTCAGGCTTCGTCTGAGGAACCTTTGTTGGGTTTGTGCTTTGCGCAAACTGTGCTCATAACTTATTGAGAAGGTGAGCTGACCTCGTTCCCACGCTCCTCCGTGGGAATGCATATCTAAAATAAATAACGATTCGAAAATAACAGACAACAATAAGTATTCCCACGCGAGGGCATGGGAACAAAGTATTTTCAAGATTGTTATACTCCTGAGAGTGTGCACTGTTTAGGTTCATTTCCCTCGGGGAAAGACCGCGTTTTTTGCGCTCTGTCCTCTGGTTGATGCCATCAAGAGTTGTACGGAGTCTGTTCACTACTCTATCAGCTCTTGGTAGTATGGGGCCAGGGGTCAGGGGACAGGGCGTGAAAGAAGCTCAGTCCCCGATTGTGATGTGCCCGAACAGTGCAGCTTCTTTCAGCTCATGACAATCTATTTTTGTCTCGTTCCCACGGTCCTCCGTGGGAATGCATAGCTAAGTTCTACGAGAAATATAAAATGTAAACCGAGTCCTCGTTGTGCTTTCCGTGTCTCTGTGGCTTATTTCCTAAAGCTAAAAAGCGTTCTTTTTAATTTGTATCCTGTTAAGGTTTCACCACAGTCAATCCCAGTGACTCCCAGTTTTGCATGCCGCCTCGGTAATATTTTATGCGAGCTGCCGGGTAACCGAATTCTAAAAGTTTCCTAATGGCTGTTGGGGATTGCCCGCACCATATGCCGTTACAGTACATGATGATGGTTTTGGCGTTTTTGAAATTCAGTGCGCTGCCTGTGTTGAGCACATTCAGTTCATCTTCCATGATTTCTAGTGCGCGTTCTTCGTTTTTAAATTCCGTAAAGGCTATGTTAATGGTGCCGGGTATAGTGCCGCGTTTTACCCATGCTTTTGTGCGCGAGTCGATGATCATTAAATTTTCATCACCGCTGTTTATTTTCTTTAGGTAATTGATTATTTCCAGTGTGCCAATAGTCTCTACAGCGTGGGGTTTGAAGGGGTGCATAGGTTGTATCTTGCCACGGTGAGTTTTCTGGTAGTATTTGCTGATTATGTTATCGCGGTTCTGGTTTCTCTTAATGCTTACAATTTTGTTTTTATGTTTTACTTCTATGCTGTAAAGATCATGTTTGATCATGACTTTTTTGGTTTTTTCTTCTGCAAAAACCGTGGATGTTAAGCTGAGTGTTATAAACAGGCTGTATATGATTCCTTTAGGCATGAACGTCTCTTGTTTTATTGTTTATTGTTGTATTTTATATAGAGTAAATTGGCTCTGATTAACAGAGATATTTCCAGTTCTCAGCAAACTTCTTAAAAAGACCAAAATTTCTTAAATACCACCTTAAGTTAAAGTGATTTGTTAAGTTGTTACCCCAACTTGTTGAGTTGCCTTTTCTTATTCCGTTTGTCCCCGTGTAAATTATGTGATATAGCTCTAAGTTGTTGTCATATAAGGAAATATTTCCTTATTTATCCTGTGTTTTTGCTTGACAGTGGTGGGTAGTGGTACCTATAGTTCGGTTATGTGGGGAAATGTGGGTGAATGTGGGTGAAAATGCATTTTTCGACACTGGGCTACCTGAATATCGGGTGGGGCAAAAATATAAAAATGGCGAATTAATAAAACAAACATGATTTTTCGTGGCATTAACAATCTAACGCTGGATGCAAAGGGCCGAATGGCTATTCCCTCGCGTTACCGTGACAGGCTCATGGAGTCCTGTGGTGGGCGATTGATAGTCACGGTTGATCGTGATCGTTGCTTGTTAGTGTATCCGCAGCATGAATGGGAGGTGATTGAAGCTCAGCTTGCCAGCCTGCCAAGTTTGAATAAGCAGTCTCGTTTATTGCAGCGTTTGTTGATTGGTCATGCGACAGAAGCTGAGTTAGATAGTCAGGGGCGTATCCTGTTGCCAACAATGCTGCGTGATTACGCAGGGCTCGACAAAAAATGTGTGCTGATTGGTCAGGGTAAGAAATTTGAGATCTGGGACGAGCAGCTATGGACAGAAAATCAGAAAGTCTGGTTAGACGAAGCGGATAGTGATGAAGGCGAGTTGCCAAGCGCGTTAGAAAGTTTGTCGCTCTAATGGAGGCGCAGACGAATCAGCATCGACCGGTTCTGCTTAATGAAACGATCGATGCGCTGGCTATCAAGCCAGAAGGTTTTTATCTCGACGGTACATTCGGTAGAGGCGGGCATAGCGCAGAAATTCTTAGTGCATTGGGTGAGAAGGGAAAACTGCTGGCTTTAGATCAGGACCCACAGGCAATAGATGCAGCTGAAAAGAAATTTGCAGGCGATTCAAGATTTGAAATAGTACAAAGTAATTTTGAAGATCTGGAAGATGTTGTGGCTGATCATGGAATGATGAAGAAAGTTGATGGGGTGTTACTGGATATAGGGGTTTCATCACCGCAACTCGATGATGCATCAAGAGGTTTTAGTTTTATAAAGCCAGGGCCGTTAGATATGCGTATGAATCCAAATGTGGGGCAATCAGCAGCAGAGTGGTTAGCTACCGTAACAGAATATGACCTGACTACGGTATTAATGCATTTCGGTGAAGAAAAATTTGCACGACGTATTGCTAATGCGATTGTTGAAACTCGAAAAGAAACGCTTATAGATGATACGGTGCAGTTGGCAAATATTATTGAAGCAGCAATACCGGTAAAACCGAAAAATAAACACCCGGCTACCAAAAGTTTTCAGGCAATTAGAATACATATTAATCGTGAGCTTGAGGTGTTAGAGCGAGCATTGCAATCAAGTTTAAATGTGCTTTCTATTGGTGGTCGGCTTGCTGTTATAAGTTTTCATTCATTAGAAGACAGAATGGTAAAAAGATTTTTCAGGGACATATCTAGGGGGCCGCAAATTCCTAAGGATATTCCTATTCTAGCTAAAGATTTACAGCAACCTTTTAAGTTAATTGGTAAGGCGATTAAGCCTGGTAAACAGGAAGTGCTTGAAAACCCTCGTTCACGTAGTTCGGTGTTGCGTGTGATAGAGAGGGTGATGTGAAAATTATGTGGATAATGATCGCTATATTAATTTTAGCGGTTATGGGTTCTGCGATAGGAGTTATTTATAGTAAGCATCAAACAAGAAAAATGTTTGTTAGTTTGCAAAAGTTACATAAACAAATTGACGAGTTAAATATTGAGTGGGGTCAGTTGCAGCTTGAGCAAAGCGCATGGTCTTCACATGGAAGAATAGAAAAAATTGCACGTAATAAATTAAAGATGACATTGCCAAGAGCAAATGAAATTTTATATATAAAACAATGAAAAATAAAAATTATAAACCACATTATCAATTTAGGCGCATTGTTGTCTTGTCTGCGTTCGCTTTAGTGATATTGGGGTTGTTTTGGCGTGCTCTGGATATGCAGATTATCAATCAGCCGTTTTTTCAGCAGCAAGGTGATGCGCGACATCTTCGTGTTGTGCCTATATCGGCACACCGCGGTGATATTTATGACAGAAATGGTGAGCCGTTAGCAATAAGCACACCTGTTGATTCTGTTTGGGTGAATCCAAAAGAAATTAAAAATGATTTACATCGTGTTACAGAAATTGCTAAAACATTAAAAATTAACGCGCAGCACTTAAGAAATAAACTAGTCAAAAATGCGAATAGAGAATTTGTATATATTCTTAGGCAGGTAGCACCGGATGTCGGTGAAAAAATAAAAGCACTGTCAATTCCTGGTGTTTATTTACAGCGTGAATATAAAAGATATTATCCGTCCGGTGAAGTTACATCGCATGTTATTGGTTTTGCAAATGTTGATGATAAAGGCCAGGAGGGATTAGAGCTTGCATATGATGAATGGTTGAGTGGTGAGTCGGGTGCCAAAAGAGTTATTCGGGACAGGTTAGGTCAGGTCGTTGATGATGTGGAAAGAATCAAGACAGCTGAACCGGGGAAATCGGTGCAACTCAGTATTGACCGGCGAATACAATACCTTGCTTATCAATCACTAAAGTCAGCAGTTAAAGAACATAAAGCCATTGCAGGATCTGCAGTGGTTTTAGACGTTCATACAGGCGAGATTCTTGCGATGGTGAATCAGCCTTCATTTAATGCTAATGACAGAAGCCAGTTAAAACCGGGTGTATATAGAAATAGATCAGTTACCGACGTGTTTGAGCCCGGCTCAACGATGAAACCATTCACTATTGCGGCTGCGCTTGAAACGGGTCGTTGGCATCCAAAAGATAATGTGCATACATCACCTGGTTATTACAAGGTGCAGGGTAGCACAATAAAAGACATGCGTGATTATGGAAAAATAAATCTTGAAGATATTATTTTAAAATCAAGCAATGTCGGTGTTAGTAAAGTTGCCTTGTCTCTCGATCAGGAACAGCAGTTAGATATGTATTTAAAACTGGGTTTCGGCGTAAACAGTGGAAGCGGTTTTCCAGGGGAAAGAAATGGTAATTTGCGTACGGACCACTTAAGTGAGTTTGAGCGAGCAACTATGTCATTTGGGTATAGTTTATCTGTAACGCCACTGCAGTTAGCCAGAGCTTATTCAGCGATTGCAGCAAACGGGATTGTGTATCCAGTTTCATTTTTACGTAAAGATGAACCTGTTGAAGGTGAGCGGGTAATGAGTGAGGCAACGGCTAAAAAAGTTCGTCGTATGATGGAGCGAGTAGTTAGTCCTGAAGGTACAGCCAATAAAGCATCAATTGCCAATTATCGAGTGGCGGGAAAGACAGGAACAGTGCATAAGTTTATATCAGGCGGTTATGCGGAAGATCGATATTTGTCAGTGTTTGCTGGTATGGCTCCAGCATCAGATCCTCGGCTGGTTATGGTTGTGATGTTAAATGAGCCACGCAATGGAAAATATTTTGGTGGCCAGGTTGCGGCACCTGTTTTTTCAAGAGTTATATCGGGTGCTTTACGATTGCTTGATATAGCGCCTGATGATTTGTCATATGCACAGAAAAAAAACCTCAAGGTAAATGGTGAGAGCGCATGATGGCTGCCATTAGGAATAATCATTCAATAATTACATTAAAGCAGTTATTAAGTGGCTTGTCTGTGAGTGAGTATTTACCAGACATTGAAGTTAAAGGTTTAACACTTGATAGTCGTGAAGTAGAGCCAGGTTATGTGTTTATTGCATTAGAAGGACAGTTTGATCACGGGCTGGCTTATGCTGAAGCCGCAATAAGTAAAGGTGCTGTTGCAGTTTTATGCGATGAGAAGTTTGATCAGTATTGTCAGCAAATTTTATCCAGACTGATGTCCAGAGCAATATGTGTACCTGTTAGGGGATTGCAGGATAAATTGGGTGAAATGGCAAATCAGTTTTATGGTGAACCATCCGAAAAAATATTTATAAGTGGTGTTACGGGTACTGATGGTAAAACATCAGTAAGTCACTTCATTGCGCAGGCAATGAATCAGGCGTATGGCTTGTCCGCTGTAATTGGAACCCTGGGTAATGGTTTAATTGATGATCTTGAAGAGTCAAGTCATACAACACCAGATGTAATTAATTTACATAAAATGTTAGCCGGTTTTTATCAGAAAGGTGTTAAGCATGTTGCAATGGAAGTTTCATCACATGGGCTTGACCAAAAAAGAGTCGATAATGTAGATTTTGATGTTGCAGTGTTAACTAATTTATCAAGAGATCACTTAGATTATCATGGTGATATTGAATCGTATAAGCAGGCTAAGAAAAAGTTATTTACTGAAAATATTGGCAAAGCGTTAGTGCTGAATATTGATGACGCATTTGGCGATGAAATATTCAAAGAGAATAAAAATAATAAAACTATCTGGCTGTACGGTTTAAATGAAAAAAAAGCCAGACAAAGTAAGTTGTATGTATATGCTTCAAATATTCGAAATTCGAAAAATGGTGTTGAGTTTACATTGAATAGCTCGCAAGGTGTGGCTGATGTAAATGTTCAACTGATTGGTGAGTTTAATATTTACAATGTATTAGCCAGTACCTGTGTTTTGTTGGAAAGTGGAATTAATTTTAATCACGCAGTTAAATATGTTCAAAAATTACATACTGTTGCTGGTCGAATGGAGCTGCTAGCGTATAAAGGAAAGCCTTCTGTTGTTATTGATTATGCACATACTCCTGAAGCTTTAACACAGGCATTAATTAACATTCGTAAGCACACAGCGGGAAAAGTGATTTGTGTATTCGGCTGTGGTGGTGACAGGGATGTGGGTAAGCGGCCGCTTATGGCTGGAGCTGCAGAGAAATTATCTGATTTAGTGATTGTAACTAATGATAACCCGAGAACAGAAGACCCGTTAAAAATCATTGATGATATAAAACAGGGTATATCTAATGAAATACAGTTGATGGTTGAAATGGACAGGAAAAAAGCCATACAACATGCGGTTGAAATATCAGCTCCTGAAGATTTAGTGCTGGTTGCTGGTAAAGGTCATGAGTTATTTCAAATTATTGGAGATGAAAAAATAGCCTTCAGTGATAAGGAAATAGCATTGTCTGCACTAGGTGTGAAGCAATGATGGCGTTATCTCAAGCAACAAAAATATTAAATGGAACTCAAATAGGTAATGATGTTGAGTTTTCAGATGTGTCAACTGATACACGCAGTCTAAAAAAAGGTGATTTATATATAGCATTGAAAGGTGATTCTTTTGATGGACATGATTATATCGAGCGAGCGCAGAAGGCAGGCGCAATTGCAGCAATTGTACATGAAGATGTTGTAACTGATTTACCAGTAGTAAAAGTTGATGATACACGAAAGGCTTTAGGGGGGCTGGCGGCAGCCTGGCGACAATCATTCGGTGGCAAAGTTGTAGCAATTACCGGAAGTAATGGAAAAACCACTGTAAAAGAAATGGTGTCTGCCATAGCAGCGAGGCAAGGTGAGGTTTTGGCAACACGGGGTAATTTTAATAATGATATTGGGTTGCCACTCACTTTGTTACGCATGGAACATGAAGATTTTGCTGTTATAGAAATGGGTGCTAATCATCCAGGTGAAATCTCAAATTTAACGCATATTACAAAACCGGATGTAGCGTTAATAAATAATGCGGGACCAGCTCATCTTGAAGGGTTTGGTTCATTGAAAGGGGTTGCTCAGGCAAAAGGTGAGATTTACCAGGGTTTATCAAATGATGGAGTGGTTGTTCTTAATAAGGATGATGGGTTCGCAACTTACTGGACTGAGTTGTCCGGTGGAAAAAGAATAGTTTCTTTTTCGATGAAAGATAAATCTGCCAGCGTATATGGTGAGTGGCAACAAAATGATAACGGTGGCACTTTAAGTGTTATTACAGGTGATGAAAATTTTGTCATAAACCTGAAAGTTTATGGTTTGCATAATGCCATGAATGCATTGGCTGCGATTGCTGTTGCAAAAGCATTGGACATGAATTCCAGCTTTATAGTTAAGGCTTTAGATGAGTTTGTAGCGGTTAAAGGAAGGCTTAATTTTCATAAGGTAGGCAATAACTTAACGCTAATAGATGATACATATAATGCAAACCCTGCTTCATTAGATGCGGGTATTAAAGTATTAGCTGAGTTACCTGGACAACACTGGCTTGTATTGGGTGATATGGGCGAACTAGGCGACGATGAACGTAGAGTGCATTTTGATGCTGGTATGAAAGCTAGAACATCAGGCGTTACACGGTTATTGACAATAGGAGAGGCGAGTCGTCATGCAGCTGATGCATTTGGTGAAAATGCTCAAAGTTTTAAAACAAAAGATGAGCTTGTCTCATTTATAAAAGATCACCAGTCAGAAGAGCTGGGGATACTTGTAAAAGGGTCGCGATTTATGCATATGGAGCAAATAGTTGAATCAATAATAAAGGGGTCTACCTGATGCTGCTCTGGCTTGCTGATTATTTAACACAATATCATAGTGGGTTTAATGTTTTTCGTTACTTAACTTTACGTGCAATATTGGGCACTTTAACGGCATTAAGTCTATCGTTGATTATTGGTCCGTCAATGATTAGAAAACTGACTATGTACAAAATTGGCCAGAATATTCGTGATGATGGACCTCAGGCGCATTTATCTAAAGCAGGCACGCCTACAATGGGCGGTTCATTAATTATTGTTGCAGTAGCAATTAGTACAGTGTTGTGGATGGACATACAAAATCGTCAGGTAATTGTTGCGCTTATAGTTACTCTGTTATTTGGCGGAATTGGTTTCGTTGATGATTTTAAAAAATTAAAAGGCGGAAATAGTAAAGGTCTGTCAGCGAAAGCAAAATATTTCTGGCAAACAGTATTTGGTCTGGGGGCAGCTATTTATCTGTATCAAACTGCACAACAACCAATAGAAACCACCTTGATTATTCCATTTATGAAAGATGCCATGATTCCTCTTGGCGTGGGTTTTATCGCATTAACCTATTTTGTCATTGTTGGTACTAGTAATTCAGTTAACTTAACTGATGGTCTTGATGGACTGGCTATATTACCAACCGTTATGGTTGCTGGCGCACTAGGCGTGTTTGCTTATCTTACGGGTAATATAAATTTTGCAAACTATTTGAGCATACCTTATGTCAGTGGTGTCGGTGAGCTGGTTGTGTTTTGTGGTGCGCTGGTTGGTGCAGGCTTAGGATTTTTATGGTTTAACACTTACCCTGCGCAGGTATTCATGGGTGATGTTGGTGCTTTAGCACTAGGTGCTGCATTGGGCATAGTTGCTGTATTGGTTAGACAGGAGCTTGTTTTGTTAATTATGGGTGGAGTTTTTGTTATGGAAACGGTATCGGTAATTTTACAAGTGGCTTCATTTAAATTAACCGGCAGACGAATTTTTAGAATGGCGCCATTACATCATCATTTTGAATTGAAAGGATGGCCGGAGCCACGAGTGATTGTTCGTTTCTGGATTATTACAGTAGTACTGGTTCTTATTGGTCTGGCATCGTTAAAGGTTAGATAAATTTTACATTATTAATAGTGTTTTATTTAGGGTTAAGGGTTTATGGGCGTAACTGCAGATACATTGTCGAGTATTTCAGTAGCAGCATTGGTAACAGCTATGGTTACAGATGATAGTCAAAATTCAGAGTATGTTCTGGTCGTCGGTTTAGGTGTGACGGGGCTTTCGGTCGTGCGTTTTTTACATAAACAGCAGAAAAATATTGTAGTTGTTGACAGTCGAAATAAACCACCAGGTTTACAAGAGTTAGAAAATGATTTTCCAGATGTCACTGTTTATTTAGGTGAGTTTGATGAAGCGCTATTTATGGGGGCGCAGCAAATTATAGTTAGTCCTGGAGTAACGTTGAAAGAACCTGTAATTCAACATGCAGTAAATCAGGGAGTTGATGTTTTTGGAGATATAGAACTATTTGCACAAAAGATTAGTGCGCCCATTATAGCAGTAACGGGTTCCAATGGTAAAAGTACGGTAATTAGTTTATTAGGTGAAATGGCACAAGCAGCAGGTATTAATGCTGTTGTAGGTGGAAATATAGGAATTCCTGCGCTGGAGTTAATTAATTCAAATGCGGATTTGTATATTCTTGAATTATCCAGTTTCCAGTTAGAAAGTTTACATAGTTTGAAACCTGTTGCAGCAGCAGTTTTAAATGTAAGCCCTGATCATATGGATCGTTACGAAAGTTATGAAGAATATATCGAAACTAAACAGCATATTTATAATGCATGCAAAGTAGCAGTTATAAATAGAGATGACGATAGTGTTGTGGCGATGGAGTCAGGCCAGAATTTTATATCAGGCTTTACGTTAAATGAGCCGGCACACGGTGATTACGGGTTACGAACTTTTGAAGAGAAAACATGGTTATGTAAAGGTGGGAAAAAACTAATTTCAGCTGATGAAATGAAGATGTCTGGCACACATAATTTAGCAAATGCATTAGCTGCGTTAGCCTTAGGTGAAGCAGCAAGTATATCTATGCATGATATGTTGATTGCATTGAAAAAATTTACAGGGCTGAAACATAGAACTCAATGGGTTGCTGAGAAAAATCATGTCACATGGGTAAATGATTCTAAAGGTACAAATGTTGGTGCAACTCTGGCGGCTATAACAGGTGTAAAAGCAAAAAATAAATTAATGCTGATAGCGGGTGGAGTTGCAAAAGATGCAGACTTTACCCCACTAAGAAAAGCAGTTTGTGAAAACGTTCGAGCAGTGGTATTAATTGGTAAAGATGCACCTCAAATAGAGCAGGTATTACAGGGTTGCGTACCTGTTTTTTATGCTAAAGATATGCAGGATGCCGTACATATTTCGGCAGATTTATCTCACCCTGGCGATACCGTTTTATTGTCACCTGCATGTGCAAGTTTCGATATGTTCAATAGTTATGAGCACCGCGGTGACGTGTTTATAGAATCGATAAAGGGCCTGAAATGAACGTAGGTCACCTGTTTCAGCAAACACAAAATATGGTCAGAAATAGACCAGATAAATCGAGTGTTGATAAACCTGTTCTGCTGGAAGGTATGGATGGCGTGCTGATCATGTTGGTGATTAGTTTGTTGGGTATCGGGCTTGTGATGGTGGCATCAGCATCCATTAGTATTGCAGATAGTAAAACATCAACACCATTTTATTATTTATATCGTCAGTTAATTGCCGCAGGAATAGGTTTAATAGCAGTGATGGCAATTTTTAAAATTCGCCTGGTGTACTGGGAAAAATCGGGAATGATATTGCTAGCATTATCATTTGTTATGGTTGTATTAGTGTTAATTCCGGGTATTGGTAAAACCGTTAATGGGTCAACGCGATGGATACCAATCGGAATTTTAAATTTACAGGTTTCAGAAATAGTTAAGTTATTTTTAATGGTTTATGTTGCAGGTTATCTGGTAAGGCATGGAGAGCAGGTTCGATCAAGTTTATGGGGTTTTTTAAAACCAATGATCATGATCGGTCTGATTTGTCTATTTCTTTTACTTGAGCCTGACTTTGGTGCATCTGTGGTCATCATGATGACGGTGTTAGGAATGACGTTTCTTGCTGGAGTTCGTTTTACCCAGTTTTTAGCGGTAATTACTCTGTTTGGTTCCGCCGCAGCATTGTTAGTTATTACCTCACCGTATCGATTGCAGAGATTAACTGCTTTTGTCAATCCATGGGCCGATCCCTTTGACAGTGGTTTTCAGTTAACGCAATCGTTAATTGCAATAGGTTCTGGAGGCTGGACCGGAGTAGGTCTGGGTTCAAGCGTTCAAAAACTATTTTACTTACCAGAGGCACATACAGATTTTTTATTTGCAGTTATGGCAGAAGAATTGGGGCTTATAGGTGTGATCGTAGTTATAGGCTTATATACGAGTCTGGTATTTAGAGCATTCATGATTGCAAGAAAAGCAGAGTCATGCGGTAACCAGTTTGCTTCATATTTGTCATACGGTATTGGGATCTGGTTAGGCTTGCAGGCATTCATTAATATTGGTGTGAATATGGGGGTGTTACCCACTAAAGGTTTAACCTTGCCGTTAATGAGTTATGGCGGCAGTAGTTTAATTGTAGTTAGTGCATCAATAGGCCTGTTATTAAGAATATCTTATGAGTGTTCAAATGGTCAGGCAATGACCAGGAAGTCATCGGCGGTTAATAAAAGGAAAACTAAAAAACCAGTAACTAGAAGAAAAAATAAAGATCTCCGTGATTTAATTAAGGAGGCTGCATGAAACGTGAATTAATGCGCCCCGTAATGATAATGGCAGGTGGAACAGGTGGCCATGTTTATCCGGCGTTAGCTGTAGCTGATGAGTTAAAGCAACGTGGTGTCCCTGTTGTATGGATGGGTACTAAAAAAGGTATTGAAGCACGACTTGTGCCCGACGCTGGTATAGAAGTTGACTGGTTAGGTATGAGTGGTTTAAGGGGTAAGGGTGCTTTGACATTACTGTTTGCCCCAATAAAAATTATTATGGCCTGCTATCAGGCATTAAGAATTTTACAGAAACGAAAACCTTCAGTTGTATTAGGTATGGGAGGTTTTGTATCTGCTCCCGGAGGTTTAATGGCGTGGTTAACAAGAGTGCCACTACTTATTCATGAGCAAAATGCAGTACCTGGAATGAGTAATCGGTTGTTATCTAAAATAGCAAATAAAGTAATGGAAGCTTTTCCTAAAAGTTTTAAAACTGAATCGATGCATGTTGGTAATCCGGTAAGAAGAGCAATTATTTCTCTGTCATCACCCGAGCAGAGAAATAAAGAACGGCAAGGTGCATTGCGTGTTTTAGTATTTGGTGGAAGTTTAGGCGCAGCAAGATTAAATGAAATTGTTCCTCAAGCCTGTGCAAGTATTTTAAAAGAAAGAGAGTTGTTAATTAAGCATCAGGCTGGTCCGGGAAATTTTGATCAGACTCGTTTGAATTATGCACATTTAAAAGTTAAAGCCGAAGTGCTTGAATATATAGACAATATGGAGTCGATGTATTCATGGGCTGATGTGGTTATATGTAGAGCAGGTGCAATGACTATTGCAGAATTAGCAGCGGCAGGTGTTGCTTCAATTCTTATACCTTACCCATATGCAGTAGATGATCACCAGACGTTTAATGCAAAATATTTGAGTGATAGCGGGGCGGCAATCCTGCTTAAGCAGGAAGATTTAAATGTTGAAACACTAGTAAACGTATTGAATAAAATGGATCGTGATAAAACATTAGAAATGGCCAATAAAGCCAGACAACTAGGTATGCCTGAATCAACAAAATTAGTGACAGAAGTATGTTTATTGGCGGGAGGCTTTGATGTTAATTGAAACTCACCCTATGCGTAAAATACAGCGTGTGCACTTTGTTGGTATTGGTGGTGTTGGTATGTGCGGCATTGCTGAAGTTTTACTAAACCTTGGTTATAAAGTGTCTGGCTCAGATGTTAAAGAAAATGCGGCTATTAAGAGGTTGCTAAAACAAGGTGCAACTGTATTTATTGGTCAAAAGGCAAGCAATGTAAAGGATGTGGAAGTTGTTGTTGTATCAACGGCTATTGCTGCTGATAACGTGGAAGTAGTAGCTGCTAAAGAGCATCGTATTCCTGTTATTCGTCGTGCAGAAATGTTGGCTGAAATTATGCGCTTTAGGCATGGTATTGCTATAGCAGGTACTCACGGGAAAACGACAACTACTAGTTTAACTGCAAGTTTATTAATTGAAGCCGGCCTTGACCCAACATATGTAATAGGTGGCAAGCTGAACAGTGCAGCTACAAATGCGAAACTAGGTGAAGGAAAATATTTTGTGGCTGAAGCAGATGAAAGTGATGCTTCATTTTTACTGCTTCAACCGATGATGGCCGTGGTGACAAATATTGATGCTGACCATCTTGAAACTCATGACGGTGATTTTGAGAGATATAAACATTCATTTATAGAATTTTTACATCATTTACCTTTTTACGGTAAAGCGGTTATCTGTCTTGATGATCCGGAAAATAAACAGATTATGGATAAGGTGTCACGCCCTGTTATTACATACGGAATAGATTCTGAAGCAGATGTGAAAGCAGAAAATATTCGTTGTAATGGTATGCAATGTCATTTTGACCTTGTGTTACCAGATGATAATAAATCGACAGAAATTACCTTAAATATGCCTGGTAAACATAATGTTTTAAATGCTCTTGCTGCAATTACCATCGCTCATTTATTGGGTGTAAGCACTTCAGTTATGCAAAAAGCATTGCAGGAGTTCGATGGTATTGGCAGGCGGATGCAGCAGTATGGTGATATTGAAACAGAAAAAGGTAATGTTTTATTAATAGATGACTACGGTCATCACCCTACAGAAATAAAAGCGACTCTGGAAGCGGCAAAAAATGCCTGGAGTGAACGCCGTATTGTGGTTGTTTTTCAGCCGCATCGCTACACGCGTACGCGAGATTTATTTGAAGACTTCAGTTATGTGCTTTCAAAGGCGGATGCTTTAATCGTAACCGAAATATATTCAGCTGGTGAAGAGCATATAGCAGGTGCTGATGGCAGGGCATTATGTGCTGCGATTCGTGCTAGAGGGCGAGTAAATCCTGTGTTTGTTGAAGACCTGAAAGATTTAAATGCCTCAATAATGGATGTAATTGAACAGGGCGATGTATTGCTTACTTTAGGGGCAGGAAGCATCGGTTCCATTGCAGAAAAATTACCGGAGGCATTAGCCAAATGATGGCGGCATCCAGTTTACATAATTATAAAGGTACTTTATTAATTGATGAGCCGATGTCAAAGCATACAAGTTGGCGCATTGGTGGTACGGCAGATAAATTTTATACGCCTCTTGATATAGATGACCTATCTGTTTTTATAAGTGAATTGCCTGAAAATGAAACTTTAATGTTCCTGGGGTTAGGTAGTAATTTGTTGGTAAGGGATAAGGGAATCAGGGGTGCGGTGATTTCTTTAAAGGGCAGTTTGTCGGAAATAGAAATATTAAATGAAAATTGCCTTCGAGTGGGTGCGGGTACAAGTTGTGCAAAGCTGGCTAGATACTGCCATAGAAATAATTTTATTGGAGGCGAGTTCTTTGCGGGCATTCCTGGATTATTCGGTGGCGCACTTGCAATGAATGCAGGTGCCTTTGGTGGTGAGACATGGCCACTTGTAAAGTCCGTGGTTACTATTGATAGGCATGGTAACACGCGTACACGAACAGCCAGTGAATATGATATTGCTTATCGAAGTGTAAAAGGTCACCAGGACGAATGGTTTATTAGTGCTAATTTACAATTTGAAACAGGTGATGGCGATGCTGCCGCTTTAAGAGTTAAGGAACTGTTAAATAAACGAGCAGAAACACAACCAACAGGTTTGCCAAGTTGTGGTTCAGTCTTTAAAAACCCGGAAAATGATTATGCCGCACGACTTATTGAAGCAAGTGGTTTAAAAGGTTACGAGATTGGTGGCGCAATGGTTTCCGAAAAGCATGCCAATTTTATTATTAATTCAAATCATGCAAAAGCAAGTGATGTAGAGGCATTAATAAAATTTATTCAGAAGACGGTAGAAAATGAGCATGCAGTTAGCCTACAAGCTGAAGTGAAAATTGTCGGTGAGTTGGATAATGAGTGATTTTAAAAATGTAGCTGTATTAATGGGCGGCTGGTCTGCTGAACGAGAGGTCTCACTAAATAGTGGCGCAGCAGTTTACGATGCTTTATGTCTTCAGGGAATTAATGCAACCGCCGTAGATGTTGACAGAAATATTTGCGAACAATTAAAGGAAGGTAAGTTTAGTCACGTTTTTAATATTATGCATGGTCGTGGTGGAGAAGACGGTCAGCTACAGGGTCTTCTAGATGTACTGGAGTTGCCATACACGGGTTCTGGTGTTTTAGGATCCGCTCTAGCAATGGATAAATTTCGTTGTAAGCAGTTATGGCATGGAATGGGTTTGCCAACTCCTGACTTTATGGAGCTGAAGAATGAAACAGATTGTGATGAGGCGCTTAAACGCCTGGGCCTTCCATTAATGATTAAACCTGTGCTTGAAGGTTCAAGTATTGGAATTAGTAAAGTTAATGCCAGTGACGAGATGATACCGGCATGGATAAAAGCTAAAAACTGTGGTGGCGTAATTATGGCTGAAGAATTTATTCAGGGAGAAGAATATACCGCTGCAATTTTAGGTGAGCAAGTTTTGCCAATGATACGCCTGGAAACTGAAAGTGATTTTTATGATTATCAGGCTAAGTATGTATCTAATGATACGCAATATATATGCCCGTGTGGTTTGACTGAATCAGTTGAAGTTGAAATGGCAAAATTAATGCTCAAGTCATATAAAGCGGTGATGTGTGAAGGCTGGGGACGTGTGGATTTTATGCTTGATCAGCAACAGAAACCTTGGCTGATAGAAGTGAATACCGTTCCAGGTATGACAGATCATAGCCTGGTGCCGATGGCGGCAAAGCAGGCAGGTATGTCTTTTGAAGAGCTGGTGTTAAAAATTCTTCAGGGAGCATCATTGCATGCTGGTTAAAAACTGGAAGAATAAGAGTAATAAAAAGACAAAACGCGCTGCTGTAAAAAACCGTCAGGCTGTTGCAGGGCGAAGAATAAAAAAACGTGATGTTGGGAAAATATCCAATAGATTGAAAGAAATTTTAGTTTATATGTGGCGGCCCAAAACGATTTCAGCATCAGTGGTCATTTTGTTGATGTTGCTCAGTTATAACAGTATTGAACTGGATAATTTGTTTCCAATACAGTCAGTTAAGATTGAAGGTGAATTTGATTTTTTAGATAAAAATCAACTACGAGATCAAGCTATACCAGTTGTAAATGGCGGTTTTTTTAATGTGAATTTACCTGATGTTAGAAATGTCTTAGTTAACTTACCATGGGTAGAAGACGTTTCAGTAAGAAGATTATGGCCTGACAAATTGCTAGTTAGAGTTATTGAAAAGCAGCCAGTTGTATTGTGGGGAGATAATGGTGTTATAAGTACAAAGGGAAAATTGTTTACACCTTTAAATAAACCAACTGTTGAATTGCCGCACTTAACTGGGCCACAGGGACAGCATAAAATAATGTTACAGGAGTTGGCGAGAATGCAGGCATGGCTATTAGAAACGGGATTATATATTAAGAGTGTAGATTTAAATGCAAGGCGATCATGGACTTTAAAAATGACGTCTGGAATGGAATTAAGACTGGGGCGCGAACAAATGCATGAACGATTAAATCGTTTTGTTTCTGTATATAAAGAAACATTAGAAATTGAAAAACGTGAAATTAAACATATTGATATGCGGTATACCAATGGCTTTGCAGTAGCCTGGAAAGAGGCATAAGAATAATGACAAAAAAGACAGATAAAAATTTAATTGTTGGGCTGGATATAGGCACCTCTAAAGTTGTTGCTATTGTTGGTGAGATAACACCTGAGGGCGAAATTGAAATCATAGGTCTTGGCTCTCATCCATCAAGAGGCTTGAAAAAAGGTGTTGTGGTTAACATCGAATCGACAGTGCAATCAATTCAACGAGCAATTGAAGAAGCAGAGTTAATGGCGGGTTGTCAGATTAACTCGGTATATGCGGGAATAGCAGGTAGTCATATTAAAAGTATTAACTCACACGGAATAGTTGCAATAAAAGATCGTGAAGTGAGTGAGATGGATCTGGATAGAGTTATTGATGCTGCGCGAGCAGTTGCGATTCCAGCCGATCAACGCATATTACATATATTACCGCAGGAATTTATTATTGATGAGCAGGAAGGCATACGCGAACCTATTGGTATGTCTGGTGTTCGTCTTGAGGCAAAAGTTCATCTGGTAACAGGTGCAGTAGGTGCGGCGCAAAATATTATTAAATGTGTGCGTCGTTGTGGCCTTGAAGTCGACGATATTATTTTGGAACAGTTAGCTTCTAGCTACTCAGTTTTAACTGAAGATGAAAAAGAACTGGGTGTTTGTCTGGTCGATATTGGTGGTGGCACAACAGATATCGCCGTGTTCTCAGAAGGTGCGATTAAACATACTGCAGTTATACCTATAGCGGGTGATCAGGTGACCAATGATATTGCTGTTGCTTTACGTACACCAACTCAATATGCAGACGAGATAAAAATTAAATATGCATGTGCTTTAAGACAGTTAGCAAATGCTGACGAAACGATTGAAGTACCCAGTGTTGGTGATAGGCCGCCGCGTAAATTATCGAGACAAACATTAGCTGAAGTTGTTGAGCCGCGTTACGACGAGTTGTTAAGTTTGGTTTTATCAGAATTAAGAAAAAGTGGTTTCGAAGATATTATAGCTGCTGGTGTCGTTATGACCGGTGGAAGTTCAAAAATGGATGGTGTTGTGGATCTGGCAGAAGAGATATTCCACATGCCTGTTAGACTCGGATCGCCGCAATATGTAAGCGGTTTATCCGATGTAGTTTCTAATCCAATACACGCAACCGGTGTTGGCTTGTTGTTATTTGGTGAACAACATCAAAGCAGCGGTACTCAATATTTCTCAACTGAAGGGGGCATGAAAGGCATATGGGGACGAATGAAAAGCTGGTTCCAGGGGAACTTTTAACCATGAAATTAATGCGCCCATTTAAATGTTGGGTGAAACAAAATTTTAAAAATAATACTCAGGCAATAAAAAGTTGTTTGAAAAATAATACAAATGAGGAGATCACACATGTTTGAATTGATGGATTCAGTTGCACAAGATGCTGTCATAAAAGTAGTTGGAGTTGGCGGCGGTGGCGGCAATGCAGTAACACACATGATGTCCACGGGTATAGAAGGTGTAGATTTTATTTGTGCAAATACCGATGCACAGGCACTGACTAAAATTAGTGGGGCCACATCATTACAGATAGGCACCAATATAACGAAAGGTTTAGGTGCTGGAGCAAATCCTGATGTGGGTCGTCAGGCTGCCTTAGAAGATCGTGAACGTATCCAGGAAATAATTATGGGTGCTGATATGATCTTCGTTACAGCGGGTATGGGTGGTGGAACCGGGACCGGTGCAGCTCCAGTGGTTGCACAGATTGCCAGAGACATGGGTATACTTTGTGTAGGTGTTGTAACAAAACCATTTGTGTTTGAAGGCGCGAATCGCATGAAGATAGCGCAAAATGGTATTCATGAGCTGAGCCAGCATGTTGATTCGTTAATCACAATCCCAAATGATAAGTTATTAAGTGTTTACGGTCGCGAGTTTGACCTAATGAATGCATTTAATGGCGCGAATGATGTTTTACATAATGCAGTTCAGGGTATTACTGAATTAATTACACATCCAGGTGTTATTAATGTCGATTTCGCGGATGTACGTACAGTGATGTCTCAAAACGGTATGGGTATGATGGGTTCAGGTATTGCCAGTGGTGAAACCCGTGCAAGTCTTGCTGCAGAAGCAGCTGTTGCTAGTCCTCTACTAGAAGATGTAAATATATCTGGAGCACGGGGTATTCTGGTTAATGTAACTGGTACTAATTTAACATTAGGTGAATTTGAAGACATTGGTGCAATTATTAGTTCATTTGCATCTGATGAAGCCATTGTAGTTATGGGTACTGCAATTGATCCAGAGTTGGAAGATGAATTACGCGTTACTGTTGTTGCAACGGGACTGGGTAATAGTGCTCCTAAAATGGGCAGTAAAGATCCAATGAAAATTGTTAAACGTACAACTACCGGCGAAGTGGATTACGGTGATTATGACAAACCTACAATTCAGCGTAAAAATGCATCCGGAGATGGCCTAAGTGGCTCTCTTGATGATGAAATGCTTGATATACCTGCATTCTTAAGGCGTCAGGCGGATTAAGTTTTAAATTTGCAATGAAGATAGAGCATTAAGTATGAATAGAAATGGGTATTCGAGGTGATTTGCTCTTAAAAATGAGTTGGATGAGTATTTACAGTATAAAGGCGCATTGTAATAATGTGCACGAGTTTGATGTTTTATCAAATTATTAGCTTATAATATTCTATACCAGTTTATTATGTTCAAATTGTGACAAAAGCATGTATAATCCGTGCAAACTTGTCCTCTGGGGACAAATTCGCCATGAAAATGGCCATTATTAAGGAATTTTGACTTGATTTGTCAACGCACCATCAAAAACGTTATCCGTGCAACCGGCGTTGGTTTGCATACAGGTAATAAAGTATATCTAACTTTACGTCCAGCTGCGCCAGATACAGGCATAGTTTTTAGACGTGTAGATCTAGATCAGCCTGTAGATATTCATGCGAAGGCAGGGAATGTTTGTGATACCAAATTATCAACAACAATTGGTGAGAATGGTGCAAAAGTTTCAACAGTAGAACACCTGTTATCGGCTATGGCTGGTTTAGGTATTGATAATGCTTATGTTGATGTAAGTGCTGATGAAGTGCCCATAATGGATGGTAGTTCAGGTCCGTTTGTATTTTTATTGCAATCTGCCGGTATAATTGAGCAGGAAGCAGCGAAACGATTTATTCGCATTAAAAAGACGATTTTAGTAGAAGAAGAGGATAAATGGGCGAAGTTCGAGCCATTTGAAGGATTTAAGGTTGGTTTCACAATAGACTTTAATCACCCGGTTTTTAATGGTGCACCTCAAGAAGCAGAAATTGATTTCTCTTCAACTTCATTTGTAAAAGAAGTAAGTCGCGCACGTACTTTTGGTTTTATGAGTGATTTTGAAAAATTACGTGAAAACAACCTGGCATTAGGTGCGAGTCTCGATAATGCGATTGGTGTTGACGATTTCCGTGTATTAAATGAAGACGGCCTGCGTTATCAGGACGAGTTCGTAAAACATAAGATTTTAGATGCGATTGGAGATCTTTACTTATTAGGTCACAGTTTAATTGGCGCATATTCAGGTTATCGATCGGGCCACGCACTTAATAATACTCTGTTAAAAACATTAATTTCAAAACCGGATGCCTGGGAAGAAGTTACATTCGAAGATGAAGAAGCTGTTTCTCCAATTTCATACTCGAAACCGGTTCACGCATAATTTCAAACAGATTGTATTTATAATAAAAAAACCTGATTAAATCAGGTTTTTTTAGTTTTGCGGGAAAGTTTAAGTAGTGCAGCCTGTAGATCAGGGTCATTTACACAATTAGCTGTTTGTTCGATAAGAGATGAGTTTTGATCGCTTATTGTGCGATAAACAGGTGCTTTTTCCGGAATAATACGTTTTTTAGGGCTAAGTTTTAAAACGACACGATTTAGTTTAATACCCGCATGCTGATGCAGTGCTTCTAAAATTGTTTGGCTATAAAGCCTTAGTCTGGTTTGCCATACGGGTGAATCGGTTAGAATAACCAGTTGATTGTTTCTGATATCTGCAATTTGCATATGTTCATGACAATCCAGTGGTAAGGAAATTTTTACAGCATGATTCAGTCGATTTAATTCGAGTGCTTTTGTTTTAAATCGTAGACTGAGTTTTTCTGAAATTTTTTGCATTGTGAGCAGAGTCTGTTTTGTTGTTTAAAATTTAATCAAAACCTTGTGATTTGACTATTTTATGTCAAAATCATCCGCTCGAGTTAAAAGTTTTTATATTTTAACCTGTTTGAGCTATTATAGGTTATACGCTATTCTTAAGGTTATACATTAACATTAAAGTTTTCATGCATGGATATAATATTACTAAGTAAATTTAGAGGTAGACCCTGCCGAGTTCAAATAGGCAGTCCAGTGCAGCTTATGATGTTGTCAGTGTTTGCTGTGCTGTTCTCTGGAGCGCTTGGCATGATGGGTTACTGGATTGGACAATCTCAGGCGTCATCATCCAGTGTTAGCTCTATACAGAAAGAAATAAAGCTACAAAGGCAGCTAATTAATCAGACTCGATTTAACGCCCGTGCAGATATTGATGCACTAGCCGCCAGGTTGGGAGATATTCAGGCACATGCGATGCGCTTGAATGCACTGGGCCAGAAACTGGTAACGATAGCGAAACTGGATCGAGGTGAATTTAACTTTGAAGCGAACCCTGGTCTTGGTGGGCCAGATGAGCCCGGCTTGCAGGAAATGGATTTTGGAAGTGAAATTGATTCCGTGATTGCAGAGTTAGAAGATAGAGAACAGCAATTAAGTGTATTAGAAAACATCCTGATGAGTAGTCATATGCAGGACGAAGTATTTCCTGCAGGCCGACCGATTAAACGAGGCTGGATTTCATCATACTATGGCACGCGTACGAACCCATTTACAGGTAAGTTGCAATTTCATAAAGGAATGGATTTCGCGGCTAAGTCTGGCTCTGATGTATTAGCCGTTGCCGGGGGGGTTGTTACATGGTCGAGCAAGCGTTATGGTTATGGTAATTTAGTAGAGATTAATCATGGTAACGGTTACATAACGCGTTACGGGCATAATAAAACCAATCTGGTAACAGTGGGTGCCACGGTTAAAAAAGGTCAGGTTATTTCACATATGGGGTCTACCGGTCGGTCTACAGGACCTCATGTTCATTTTGAAGTGTTGAAAAACGGGCGTCAGATTAATCCGCAAAAGTTTGTTCAAAGAAAATAATTTAGTTCTGGTTTAGCATTGTTTAAGGATCTGACAATCTGGTCTGATTTATTAATGAGGTAATGTCCCCTGAAGCGCTGCTCAGCATATTGTAAAACAGACAATTACCTGGCTATTGCCTAACTATCGTCCGGCTATTACTGCTAGTTTTGGCACTAACATATTTAAATTTTGTTACACATTGACAAAATATCAAAATAAACTCGAATAATTTCATTTTTTTGCCCTCTCACCCTTAAGCCATCAGCCTTTCTAAGGCATAATACAGCCTCTATTTTTAAGTAAAACAGTAGTTATAAGGACTCACAATGGCATCCACTCTAGTGCGAAAAATTTTTGGCAGCCGCAATGACCGGCAGGTAAAAAAATATCGCAAAATAGTTAAACATATCAATAGTCTTGAGCCTGAGTTTGAAAGCTTAAGTGATGAGCAACTGGGTGCTAAAACAGTAGAGTTTAGACAAAGATTTGATCAAGGTGAAACACTTGATGCCTTAATGCCTGAAGCATTTGCAACGGTGAGAGAAGCCGGTAAACGTGTGTTAGGGATGCGTCACTTTGATGTGCAGTTGATTGGTGGCATTGTCCTGCATAATGGCAATATTGCTGAAATGCGAACGGGTGAAGGTAAAACATTAGTAGCTACTTTAGCAACTTATCTGAATACATTATCATCCAGAGGCGTTCATGTAATTACAGTGAATGATTATTTAGCGCAACGTGATTCAGCCTGGATGGGAAAAATTTACACATTTTTAGGCTTAAGTACGGGTGTGGTTGTAAGTGGAATGGACCCGTTATCTAAAAAGCAGGCTTATGCTTCAGATATTACCTATGGGACTAACAATGAGTTTGGCTTCGATTATCTACGAGATAATATGGCCTTTAGTGTTGATGAAAAAGTACAACGTGAACTAAATTTTGCAGTAATCGATGAAGTGGATTCAATCTTAATTGATGAGGCGCGTACACCGCTTATTATTTCGGGCCCTACTAATGATAATTCTGAGTTATATGTAAAGTTCAATGAGTTAGTAAAAGAATTAGAACAAGGTGAAGACGCTGAGTCAAAAGAAGAAGAAGCAACGGGTGATTACACTGTAGATGAAAAGAATAAACAGGTACATATAACTGAACAAGGTCATGAAAAAGTTGAAGAGTTATTAATTCGTGAAGGTATTCTTGATGAGAATGACAGCTTATACAGTGCTACAAATATTAATTTAATTCATTATTTAACAGCGTCTATACGTGCCAATGTATTATTTCAAAAGGATGTAAGTTATATCATTCAAGATGGAAAGATTGTCATTGTAGATGAGTTTACCGGCCGAACAATGGAAGGTCGTCGCTGGTCTGATGGTTTACATCAGGCGATTGAAGCGAAAGAAAAAGTAAACATTGAAAATGAAAACCAGACATTAGCATCTATTACTTTCCAGAATTATTTCCGTTTATATGAAAAACTATCAGGAATGACAGGTACAGCTGATACGGAAGCATTTGAATTTCAGTCTATATACAGTCTTGAGGTTATGGTAATACCTACCAATCTTGAGGTAGCGAGAGTAGATCATGGTGATTTGATTTTCTTATCAGTAGAAGAAAAATTCGGTGCGATTGCCGAAGATGTTAAAGACTGTATTGAGCGTAAGCAGCCGGTTTTAGTTGGTACAGCTTCAATTGAAGCGTCTGAACATTTGTCGAGTTTATTAAAGAAACTAAATGTTAAACATAACGTATTAAATGCAAAACAACATGAGAGAGAAGCCGGAATTATTGCAGAAGCAGGTGTACCAGGTGCGGTAACAATTGCTACCAATATGGCAGGTCGTGGTACAGATATAGTATTAGGCGGAAATCTTGATGTTGAAATCGCGGAAAAAGGTGAAATTAGTGACGCTGAAAAGGAAAGTTTGGCTGAGCAATGGAAACAAAGGCATGAAGAAGTTTTGGCTGCCGGGGGTTTGCATGTTATTGGTAGTGAGCGTCATGAGTCGCGCCGCATAGATAACCAGTTAAGAGGTCGCTCGGGTCGTCAGGGTGATGCAGGTTCTACTCGATTTTATCTATCATTACAGGATGATCTGATGCGTATTTTCGCCTCAGATAAAATGTCTGGTCTAATGAAAAAATTAGGCATGGAAGAGGGTGAGGCAATTGAGCACCCATGGGTATCAAGAGCCATAGAAAATGCGCAACGTAAAGTTGAAGGCCATAACTTTGATATTCGTAAGCAGTTATTAGAATATGATGATGTTGCTAATGATCAACGTAAAGTGGTTTACCAGCAACGAAATGAAATGATGGCTGAAGAAGATCTAAGTGAAATTATCGAATCAGTTCGTAGTGATGTCGTTAATACAGTAGTGTCAAACTTCGTTCCCGCAGGTACATTGGAAGAACAGTGGGATATAGAAGGTCTGGAAAAAACACTTGAAGAGGAAACTGGTAATCACTTTAATATTCAGAAGTGGTTAGATGAGGATGATCAGCTTAATGAATATACGCTTCCAGAAAAAGTTAATGAAGAACTAGTTGCCGTCTACAAAGAAAAAGAAAGCCAGATTGGAACTGAAGAATTACGCCGTTTTGAAAAATATGTATTATTACAGGTGCTTGATTCACACTGGAAAGAGCATCTGGCGGCAATGGATTATTTACGTCAAAGTATCAATTTACGCGCCATGGCACAAAAAAATCCAAAGCAGGAATATAAACGTGAATCTTTTGAAATGTTCACAGAGATGCTGGAACAGATTAAACAGGAAGTTATGTCAACTTTATCAAGAGTTGAAATTCGTTCTCAGGAAGAAATTGATGAATTAGAGCGTCAACAACAAATGCCAATGGACATGAACTATGAACATGCTGATGCAACCTTGCAAGCTGACGATAATCAACAATCAGAAGGCCAGGCAGGCGATCAGGCAGGTCAGCAAAAACCATTTGTTAGAAATGATAAAAAAATAGGTCGTAATGATCCATGTTATTGTGGTTCCGGAAAAAAATTCAAACAATGTCATGGAAAATTAAGCTGATATGGCTGTAAATTTATCTGAACCAGAGTCTCTTTTACCTGTTAAAGGTGTTCGGCTTGCATCCATAACAGCAGGTATTAAAAAAAATCAGACTGATGATCTTGTATTAATTGAACTGGCAAAAAATAGTCAGTGCGCAGCGGTGTTTACGCAAAATAAATTTTGTGCTGCTCCTGTTACAATAGCAAAGAAACATTTACAGAGAGGAGCACCCCGGTTTCTTCTAATTAATTCAGGAAACGCCAATGCAGGAACAGGCAAACAGGGGATGTTGGATGCATTAGAAAGTTGTGAGTTAGTAGCAACACAGACTAACTGTAATGCAGAGGAGGTTTTGCCTTTCTCAACTGGTGTTATAGGTGAGAACTTACCTGTAGATAAAATTGCAGCTGCCCTGCCTGAGTTATATGATCAGTTATTAGAAGATAACTGGATTAATGCTGGTCGAGGCATTATGACAACAGATACTAAATTAAAAGGTATCTCTCGCCAAATAGACTTGCAGGGCAAAACAGTTACGGTTACCGGGCTTTCAAAAGGCGCGGGAATGATACAGCCTAATATGGCAACTATGTTAAGTTATATTGCAACAGATGCGGTAATAGATAAAGAACTGTTGCAACAATGTTTGAACTCGGCTGCTCAGTTATCGTTTAACTCAATAACTGTTGATAGTGATACATCAACTAACGATGCCTGTATATTAATTGCTACTGGTCAAGCTGATAATGAAATCATTACTCAAAACAACTCAAGTGAGTACTATAAGTTATTAGATGTTATTACTGAAGTTAGCTTGTATCTTGCCCAGGCTATTATTCGAGATGCAGAAGGTGCAACAAAATTTGTAGCTTTGCAGGTAAATACGGCAAGCTCTATAAATGATGCGCGTCAGGTTGCTTACACTGTTGCTCATTCACCACTTGTAAAAACAGCTTTATTTGCCAGTGATCCAAACTGGGGGCGTATTCTTGCTGCGGTTGGTAGGTCAGGTGTTGAGTTTGATATTGATGAAATAAAAATTTATTTAGATGATATTTGTATTGTTTCAGCTGGTGGTCGTGATGCGGGCTATACAGAAGAGCAGGGGCAGAAAGTAATGAATCAGCAGGAAATTACTATTCGTATTGAATTAAATGCTGGTGAGCATTCTGCCTGTATCTGGACCAGCGATTTATCTTATGATTATGTAAAAATCAATTCTGAGTATCGTAGCTAACCTTAATAGTTTCTTAAAATAATGTAGATTAATGTTATGTCTGAGCTGGTTCATGTCGCAGTTGCCATTATTTTAAATAAAAATAAAGAAGTCCTGATTTCACTTAGAGCTAAAGATACGCATCAGGGTGGTTTGTGGGAGTTTCCCGGAGGCAAGCTCGAAAAATCGGAATCGGTAAGTGATGCTTTAAACCGTGAAATATATGAAGAACTTAATATTTCAATTTCAAAAACCTCGTCATTTAAAAAAATTAAATTTCATTATACTGATAAATCAGTATTGCTAGATGTATGGCTTGTTGAGTCTTTTACAGGTGAACCAGAAGGTGCAGAAGGACAGCAGATTAAGTGGCAAGCGATAAATGATTTAAGAGCAGAAGATTTTCCAGCAGCAAACCGTTTCATTATTAATTCTTTACAGTTGCCTGATAAGTATATGATTACAGGTTCGTATGCGGATATTACAGATTTTTCATTAACGTTAGAAGCTAGCCTTAAAAATGGAATATCATTAGTACAACTGAGGTGTAAGAAATCTTCAAAAGAAGAATATAAAAAATTAGCTGATAGAGCGATATCGCTTTGTAAATCATATAATGCAAAGTTACTACTTAATACATCAGAGAAGTTGTTTTCTAGTTTAAATGTAGACGGCTTACATCTAACGAGTAAGATGTTAAATTCAATTCATGAACGTCCGATAAGTGATAATGCATTGCTTTCGGTTTCGTGCCATACAGATGATGAAATCAATAAAGCCAAACAGCTTAAAGCAGATATTATTTTATTGTCACCAGTAAAGGAAACTGCAAGTCATCCGGGAGTGCAGGGAATAGGCTGGGAAAAGTTTCAGAAGTTATCCGAGAATATCGAATCACCAGTTTATGCATTAGGCGGAATGACTATTGATGACATAGTTGATGCAAAACGTTACGGGGCTCAGGGTGTTGCGGCGATAACTGATTTTTGGGGTAAATAATAATGAAAATTACTCTCATTTTTTTATTGGTTTTAGGTTTAACATTTGCTTTAGGTAAATGGCTGGATTCAAATAAAATGACTGTCCCTATAGAACAATCCATAAATATTTCATCCTGTGATCCAACAAAAAGTATTTGTGAATTCCAGTATAAAAAAGCATTGTTTAATCTCGAATTTAAAGGCACACCTTCGGGGCTTGTTCCATTCGAGGTATCTGTTAAATCAAATAACAGTAAACCAGATTCAATAGAGTTGTCTTTTGATATGGAAGGAATGGATATGGGATATAACATATATAATCTAAAGAAAAACGAATCAGAATGGGTGGCTAAGGTGATTTTACCTGTTTGCTCGTTGGCAAGGAATGACTGGTTAGTGAATGTTAAACTGGTGTTTGAGAATGAATCACAGGTAACAGAATTTAGATTTACACAATCAGAATAGTTGCCTCTATTCTATAAAATACAACAGGATAGTTTGAAATCTACATTGCTTTTATCCTGTTCAGGTCGCTGAGCCATATTGCCTTCTTTTAGAAAACGTATGGTAAAGCGATGTTTACCTGCGCTTATTTCAGGAAATACGGTAGTATCATGCGGAAGTATTACCCTAATCATTAAACAGGTTAAGTTAGAATCAAGATTTTTCTGATAAAAGCCGTCTTCAGCAATTTCATCTATCGCATCAGTACTGTCTCTAATTACTTTTAAAATTAAATCAATGGCATTATTTAATGTTGAAAAGGGTTGGAACCATTCATTTAAGCTTTCAACACGTTTTTCATAAGATTGATTTAACCAATGAGCATAAACAGGAAGGTCAAATTCACATAAACCACCAGGCATGCTTAGGCGTTGCCGAATAGCATTAAGTAATTCGTGTTGCTGTAATTCATGACCAATGCTGCCGCCTATATTGTGAAGCTCCTGCAGGCATGCTTTTTGTTCACTGATTATATCTATTAGTTTTCCGTGATTAATACCGGGAATTTCAACAAATGATTGTAAATTGAGATTCTGACGTTCAAGCTCTTTTATTGTTTCACGTTTGATATCACCACGAGAAAGCATGCTTAATATATCAAGAATGGCCTTAACTGCACTATGTGAATCCCAGGCAGACTTATGAGTGATATGTTGATTAAACTGCATAAACAGATGTTCCAGCCGTAAAAAAGTACGGATGTGTTCATTCAGAGGCTGTTCAAAAATAAGTTGCTTAGGCATGTTTCATAGAGATCAAGTGCTAATGGGGTATTTTGACATAAATTAAGCCTAAACATAAGCCCTGAAAAATATTGAATCGCTCATATGACACATAGTTAACCAGCTTTGGGTCTATTGGTTGATAACTGAGTGTATTTAATGTGGAGTGCTTTTACCTGTTCTTTTAACGAGTTTGTAGAGTGACTGTTATCAATTATGTCATCTGCAATCTCTAGTCTTGTTTCACGAGAAACCTGTGACTTTATAATTGATTTTATTTCATCTAGATTGCGTTGATCTCGTTTAAGGGTGCGCTCTATTTGTTGTTGTTCATTACAGTCAATAACAAGTACTCGTTCGAAGTCTGACTGCTGATTGGTTTCTATTAATAATGGAATGGCAATAATTACATAAGAAGAATCAATTTTCTCAATTTTCTTCTGTATAACGCGCCTGATTTCAGGGTGTAGAATTGATTCAAGGTGATGGCGATCATTTTCGTTATTAAAGACTTTTTCCGCTAATGCTTTTCTATTTAATGATCCGTTTTTTAATATAACACTGCGACCAAAGTAATTGCTGATTTCAGCTAGAGTTGTGGTGCCTGGTTCGACAATTTCTCGAGCAATTATATCAGTGTCAATTATCGGTACATGGTGTTGTTGATTAAATAAGTTACAGACAGTGCTTTTACCGCAGCCAATACCGCCTGTTAAGGCAATTTTAATCATGTTTAGATACTGAGCCAGATCTGGTTAATATCTGCTCCCCAGATAAAAGCGATCCAGCCAGCAATAGCAAGATAGGGGCCGAATGGAATGGGTATGCTTTTATCGTGTTTGCTTACCAATATCATAGTTACACCTATAATAGCGCCGACTAGAGATGACAGTAAAATTATTTGGGGCAACATCATCCAGCCCATCCATGCACCTAAAGCCGCGAGTAATTTAAAATCACCGTAACCCATACCTTCTTTTCCGGTTACTAATTTAAATAGTTTATAAATAGACCAGAGAATCAGGTAACCTGCGACAGCGCCAAACACGGATGACTCAAGACTGGTATAGAGTTCTGATGTGTTAACTATAATTCCTAACCATAAAAGAGGTAGAGTGATGTTGTCAGGTAATAACTGAGTTTTCGCATCAATCATCGTCAGGGAAACCAGTGCCCAGGTAAAAATTAAAGCAAAAAAGGTTTCGGCACTAACGCCAAATTTTATGGCAACTAATGCTGATAGTGCTGCTGTTACGGCTTCAATAATGGGATATTGTGCTGAAATATGACTTTTGCAGGAAGCGCATTTGCCGCGTAATAAGAGGTAACTTAATACAGGTATATTTTCCCAGACACGAATTTTATGGCCACAATTAGGGCAGGTAGAGTCTGGCTTAGAAAGATTAAAGACATCAGTATTCTTAGCGTCTTCTAATTCGAGAAAATTCCTGCAGTCACTACGCCATTCATTTTCAAGCATAATTGGTAGCCTATAAATGACAACATTTAAAAAGCTACCAACTGACAAGCTAAGAAAAATTATAAATGTATAAAAAAGCCAGGGGTATAAAGTAAAGGCCTCTAAAATTGGTTGTAAAATATTAAGCTCCAACAATCTCGCCCATTTTGAAGATGGGTAGATACATTGCGATAACCAGACCACCGATTACAACGGCCAGGAATGCCATAATAAGAGGTTCCATCAGGGCGGTGAGTGAATCGACAGAGTCATCTACCTGAGCTTCATAAAAGTCTGCAACTTTACCTAGCATTTCATCAAGTGCGCCAGATTCTTCACCAATTGATACCATTTGTACAACCATGTTTGGAAACAGCTCGGGAAAATTTTGTAGGCTACTCTGTAGCTGTAAACCACTGGATAAGTCATCGCGTAGAACTAATATGGCTTTCACATATTCGTTGTTACCGGACGCGCCAGCGACAGAGTCCATTGCTTCAACTAAAGGCACACCTGCAGCAAACATGGTTGCGAGTGTTCTAGAAAATCTGGCTATTGATGAGTTTTTAACTAACCCGCTTACGACAGGAATTTTTAAATAAAGTCTATCCAGTAGATCACGAAACTTCTTAGATCTTTTATAGATCTGACCTACACCTGTAATTATACCAATGATGCCACCAAATACGGCCCACCAATAAGCGACCATAAAGTCAGAAATTCCCACAACAAATAATGTAAAAGCAGGTAAGTCTGCACCAAAACTACCAAACATTGAGGCAAAAGTAGGTACTACAAAAATCAGTAGTATGGCGGATACAATTACAGCAACAACTAATACCGAAATTGGGTAAGTCATTGCTTTTTTAATTTTTGATTTTAATGCTTCTGTTTTTTCTTTGTAGGTAGCAATTTTTTCTAATAATGTTTCTAAGGCGCCTGACTGTTCGCCAGCCTCAACAAGATTGCAGAATAAATCGTCAAAGTACATAGGGTGTTTGCTTATTGCATCGGCAAAACTACCGCCGGCCTCTACATCTGCTTTGACGGCATAAATTAAATCAGACATGTTTTTGTTAGAGTTGCCATCAGCCGTTATATCAAATGACTGAACAAGTGGAACACCTGCCTTCATCATAGTGGCCATCTGACGACTAAAAATGCATATATCTGCAGGTTTAATTGGTTTACCCTTAGAGCCTCCGAACAATCCAGCGGATTTTTTAGCTACTTTTTTTGGAACAATTCCCTGTTTTCTTAATTCGGCTTTAACAAGGTCCTGGCTATGAGCAGTGATTTCACCTTTTAAAACTCTACCGTCTTTGTTTTTGCCTTCCCAGGTAAATACACTTTTTTCTAATTTTTTTTGCGCCATTTTTAATCCTTGGTCACCCGGTTAATTTCTTCCAGACTGGTTACACCACTCATTGCTTTCTTAATTGCTGATTGTCGAAGGTCTGCAATACCTTCTTTTTGTGCCTGGTCGCCTAATTCTAATGCATTACCTTCACGCATAATGATACGTCCCATCTCTTCAGATATTTTCATTACCTGATAAATACCTACACGGCCTTTATAACCCTTGTCACACTGATCGCAACCAACCGCTTTATATAACTTGAATGAGCCTATTTCGGACTCAGGGAAACCTTCTTCGATCAAAGTTTCTTTAGGGATTTTTTCTTCCGTTTTGCAGTGCTCACATAATCGTCTGGCTAAACGTTGGGCGATAATTAAATTAACAGCTGAGGCGATATTAAAAGGCGGCACACCCATATTTATAAGACGTGATAATGTTTGTGGTGCATCATTGGTGTGCAGCGTGGACATAACCATATGACCTGTTTGCGCTGCTTTAATCGCAATACTGGCGGTTTCAAGGTCGCGTATTTCACCAACCATAATAATGTCAGGATCCTGCCTTAAAAATGCTCGCAGTGTTGAGTTAAAATCTAAGCCAACTTTGGGATTCATATTAACCTGATTAATACCTTCAAGGTTAATTTCTACCGGATCTTCAGCAGTTGAAATATTTCTATCTTCTGTGTTTAGAATATTCAAACCCGTATAAAGTGATACTGTTTTACCACTACCGGTTGGGCCGGTAACCAGAATCATGCCGTATGGGTTAGCCAGAGCATCCATATAAGTTTGCTTCTGCTCAGGCTCATAACCTAACATATCTATACCCAGTTTAGCTGCGGATGCATCTAAGATACGTAGTACAATTTTTTCACCAAATAATGTAGGGCATGTGTTTACACGAAAATCGATAGCTTTGTTTTTAGATATGCGCATTTTAATACGCCCATCCTGAGGAACACGCCGTTCTGCCGTATCCATTCGAGACATAACTTTGATACGGGCCGAAAGCCTTCCACCCATAGCATTAGGTGGAGATGCTACTTCGCGTAATACACCATCTATACGTAAACGAACTCTGTAACGTTTTTCATAGGGTTCAAAATGAATGTCCGATGCGCCCTTTTTAATGGCATCAAGAAGTACTTTATTAACAAAACGAACGACGGGTGTATCATCTGCATCAGAGCTTGTGGCGCCATCATCGGTAGCCTCAGCTTCAGTATCATCAAAATCAACATCATCCAGATCTTCGTCAAGCATGTCAGACATGCCGTCGTCTTTAGCCTCTAATGCAACCTCAATAAATTTAGTGAGTTTGTCGGCCTCTACAAGAACTGCTTCGGTATTTATTCCGGTCTGAAATTTAATCTCATCGATGCCAACTAAATTGGTTGGTTCTGCCAGTGCAACATAAAGTCGGTTGCCTCGTTTGTAAACGGGGATGGCCTGATGTTTTTTTATGAGGGCGTCATCAACCAGACCTATAGGAATAGAGTCTTTATCTAATGCGTCTAAATCAAGAAGTGGTATACCGAATTCATTGGCGGCAACCGTCGCTAGTTTATTAGCGGCGATAAGCTTTTTATTAACGAGATACTGACTTAAATTTAACTTTTCTTTTTTAGCATCTGCTTGTGCGCTTAATGCAGTGCTTTCATCTATAAGGCCATCAACGACTAATCGTCGTGATAACCCGCTGAGTTTTGTGTCTGGAGGCATAACACAGCCTAAGAGTTATAATTAGTTGATTTTTCAATAAAATAACAGAATGAATCTATTAATACTAGACAATAATAGCTTAAATTAAGCCGATATCAAATTTTTGCCTGTTAATACTAAAGATTGATGGTTTTTGTTTGAATGAAGTCGCATTCATCCATAAAAAATAGATGAATGCGTTTAAATAAGAAAAATTAAGAGGCCTGTACTGAAGTGGTGAAAAAGTTTAATTAATTGTATTTTCACCCGTTACAGTGCCACCACATTTGGTTGAAGAAACTTCAATTTTATAGGACTTTCCAATACCCGCAGTACCAGCAGTTACAACATATTTATATACGCCCTGATCGTCCGGGTCCCAATGCAGCCCTGTCATTAGAGCGTTAGTGGTGTCGCCTTCATTGTGAGTGCCGGCCAGGTAAGTAAAATTTTCAACCTGGTAGTTTTCCAGGAAACCCCTTAAAGTTTCAAGATTGGTTTGTGCCGTTGCTGTGCAACCGGAACTAATATATCCCTGATAGGATGGAATAGCGATACTGACAATTACACCGAGTATGGCGACGGTTACCATCAGCTCTATTAGTGAAAAACCTTTACTTTTTCTAATTGCGTACATGTTCACGTCTGCCTTTATATTCTTTTTAATACATAACCTTAGCATAAACCAGCTTGTTCTAATTGCAACGCACTTTATGACTGGACGGTGGAAAAAATAGGACGATTAACAGCTTATTTAAGTTATACCGTGTTAATTATATAACAAAGTAAAATTTCATATGTAAAGCCAGCTCGGTAGCTGAGCCGGCTATTCAATCAAAAGTCTTTATTCTTTGGTAAAAGTGATCGGTGTTATGTGTGTAGACCAGTCCTGTCCTTTAGGGTCGTTGCCCGTCAGAGGCTGTATAGTGACGGTCGCCGGGGCAACCATGCCTTGTAGGTCGGTTACAGTAATACCTATCTGAGTAGTATTTCCCGCTGCTGCAAAAGCAGTTACAGCGCCATCAAGAGGTGATGTTTTGCCTCCGGAATTTAAAATACCGACAACATCAGATGTGCATGTCTCATTAGGAATACCGCATTTGGCAAGTTCAGATTTAATCAGGGAAACAGCTGTCGCAAAGTTACTTCTTACCGCGCTAATTTTACTGCCTGCAATATAGTTTTGGTACGAAGGAATGGCTATAGAGGCTAAAATGCCGATGATTGCGACAACAATCATTAATTCGATTAGTGTAAAACCTTTATTATTATTCATGGTATTTTACTCGCAAATACTTGTTCAACATGAATAGTTAAGCGGAATAGGAGCTGACTATTTTCTATGCTGAATCTTAAATAATTTATTTTGGAGGATATGTATATGAGGTGACAGGTTTTGAGTAAAAAGCAGACTCACTTCGAGCCTGCTTTTTATTAAAGAGTATTACTCTTTAGTCATAGTTACCTGAGCCATATGAGTAGTCCAGGCATCACCCTTAGGATCATTACCAGTTAATGGTACGATTGCTACTGTACCAGCAGCTGCAAGACCTGCAAGGTCAGTTACAGTGATACCAATTGAATCAGCTGTTGCTGCTGTTTCGAATGCATTTGCAGCGCCATTTAGAGGAGACTTTTTGCCGCCAGAATTCATATCAAGAACTGCAGTTGTTGTGCATGTTTCAGTTGGAATTGCGCATTTAGCAAGTTCAGATTTAACAAAAGATACCGCAGCAGCAAAGTTGCCTTTTACAGCACTGATTTTACTACCTGCAATGTAGTTCTGGTAAGAAGGAATAGCGATTGAGGCTAGAATGCCGATGATCGCAACAACGATCATTAATTCGATTAAAGTAAAACCTTTAACGTTCTTCATGGGTAGATCTCCTAGTGGTTCGATAATATGTTTGATTGGAACTTAATAGCATTATGTTTATAGCATGTTCTTAGCAATCTGCCTCAACTCGAGGTTGTAAAGTATTATGCAGGCGTTGTGCCAACTTTTAAAAACAATGAATTAAACCATATTAAACAAGTAGTTACAGTTAAGGAGCTGGTTTACTTAGTAGGTAATGCTAATGAAATAAATGTACAATTTTGTCAAAAAGTGACAATTTTGTAAGTAATGTACATGCATTTTGATTTTCTGCGGTGGTTTATTTGTTAAGGGGAAGAGAGACTGTTGTAAATTAATTATTCTATATTTAATTTCTCAAGTCGGTAACGTAACTGTCGAAGCGTTATTCCTAATAATTTTGCTGCTGCTGTTTTATTCCAGCGGGTTTGCTCCAGGGCCTTTAATATAGAATCCTTTTCCTGAATAGCGAGTTTCACAGTGTTGGTGTTTTTGTATTCGGTTGTTTCTGGTGGTTGTTTATAGGACCTTGTTTCCGGTAATTGCAAGTCTTGCACAGTTATTATATTGTCTTCGGACATAGCCAAAGCACGTTCCAGGATATTTTCCAGCTCACGAACATTTCCAGGAAATGAATATTCGCAAAGTTTTTTAAGTGCGTTTTCGTTTAATGTCGGAACAGAATCAAGATTAGATTTGTTACATAATCGCTGCATTAAAAATTCAGAAAGTGGTTGTATGTCTTCAGAATGTTCCCTCAATGAAGGAACAGCCAATTCGATTACATTTATTCTGTAAAAAAGATCTTCTCTAAACTTTCCCTGACTGACAAGTTGGGTTAAATCCTTATGGCTAGCACTTAAAATACGAACATCAATGCTTTGTTCTGTCGTACCACCAATGGGGCGTATTGCTTTTTCCTGAATAGCGCGTAGTAATTTAACCTGCATTTGTAAAGGTAAATCAGCTACTTCATCTAAAAATAATGTACCGCCATCAGCAGATTTAAAAAGGCCGTCTTTATCCGTATTAGCACCGGTAAAACTGCCTTTGGTGTGACCAAAAAATTCACTTTCCATAAGTTCAGTTGGTATAGCGCCACAGTTAACAGCAATAAAAGGTGAGTCCGCTCTTGCACCATATTGGTGTAATAAATGAGCTGTGAGTTCTTTACCGCAACCAGATTCTCCATATATATATACCGGGGCCTGGCTTCGAGCAAGTTTCTGGATCTTGTTATTTAGATTTTTAATGGCCTCTGATTCACCCAGTAATGTATATTTACCACTATTTCTGACTGTAGAATTATTTGAGACAGGCAGTTTTATGGCTGAATTCACGAGGTTTCGTAACACATGTAAATCAACGGGTTTGGACACAAAGTCAAAAGCGCCGAGTTTCAGCGCTTTGATAGCAAGTTCCATATTGCCGTAGGCTGTAATAACGGCGACAGGGATTTCTGGGTGATGTTTCTGTATAAAATTAATTATTTCAATGCCATCACCGTCGGGTAAATTCATATCAGTAATACATAAATTGAATGATTCTGACTTCAGTAGCTCTTTAGCTTGTTGTACTGTGTAGGCTGAATGCACAGCAAGCCCCATACGGCTAAGCGTGATTTCTGCTAATTCACATAAATCAGGCTCATCATCTATAATAAGCGCTTTAATAGATTTGTTAGAAGTCACTGTGATAAGTTACCCTTTTAAAAGTATTCAGTGAACGATTTAAACATAATTAAGCGGAGACTCAAATAATGTTGTTCAGGTTAAAGGCATTTGGCTTACATTTATTGGCCAGCATGTGTGTGATTTCAGTTTTTCTAGCTTTTATTTTTCTAGTTTGGTATCCGGAGCCATATTATAAAATTTATGGTGTGTGGGGTGCAATAAAAATTCTAGTTGGCGTAGACCTGTTTATAGGACCGTTATTAACACTAATAGTATTTGATGAATCAAAAAAGGCATCTGTACTAGGTCGTGATTTGCTTGTTATTGTGCTTTTTCAATTGAGTGCATTTATTTGGGGGGTGCATGTCACTCATTCTGTTAGGCCAAGTTTTAGTGTGTTCCATGAAGGGGCGTTTTACCTTTTTTCAAAACAGGATGTGGATGTGGGCAGAATGGAGACTAAGGAGCTGGTACCTGAATTTTGGCAACCCGTTACAAAAGTATATGTTAAACCGCCTGAAGATAAAGAGGAATATAACCATATATATGCACATTTAATAGATGCTGATAAACGTCCTGATGTAATGTATTTGACAGAGCGTTATTTGCCTTTAATCGAAATTAAGAAAAAAGTAATAGATTCAGCTCTTAATATAAATAATGCCTTAAAACAACCTGAAAAAGAGAGTTTGATTAATGCGTTTTTGATGAAACAACAAAAAACGATAAGTGATTGTTTATTTTATTCTGTCAAGGCTGCAAATACCCACATAACTAAGGTCGTAGATAAACAATCAGGAGAAACTATTGGTTATATTGATGCAAATCTTGAATATTGATAATGGTCAATCAGATTGAGAAAGCGTATTAGTATGGAGCATGAAGGCTACTGGGTAAAATAAATGGGTTATGCATACATATTTGGTACTGTACTATTTACAGTATATGGACAACTTATTTTGAAATGGCGAATGACTATGTACAGTAGTTTGCCAGAAGCATGGATAGATAAAATTGTTTTTTTAATTAAATTGTTACTTGATCCTTTTATCTTTAGTGGTTTTATTTCTGCTTTTATAGCTTCGCTATTCTGGATGGCTGCAATGACTAAATTTGATGTCAGCTTTGCTTATCCATTTATGAGTTTGGCATTTGTTCTTGTATTTGCATTTTCTGTGTTACTTTTCAATGAGCCTTTTAACGGGTATAAAGTGATAGGTTTGGTGTTAATTATATTAGGTATCCTGATTACAAGCAGAAGTATATAGTTATTAAAAAATAATAAGGGTTTAAATGGTTCGTCTAGAAAAAAATAAAGAAGGCTTAATAGTTAGCGGGTTGATATTTGTCTTTTGTTATATCTGTCTTGTCTTTCTTGCCTTAAGGCCGCCTTATGCTTTTGATAGCTTCTGGCATTTACAAATGGGTACCGACCTGATAAAAAATGGCTTATCACCCTGGGTTGATCACTATAGTTTTACTCATTATGAAAAGGAAATTGGCCCTGTCCCTGTATTATTTCAAGTGATATTAGCCGTCTTTGTAGATGCGTTTGGTGAAAAAGGGTTCTTCAGTTTTAAAATTTTCTATATAACTGCCTTTATGATGGTTCTGGGGCTTTATTTCAGACAAATAAAAACGCCATGGTTTGTCGTTTTTTTAGTGCTTCCATTTATAGTGTATTTTATACATATTAGGTTAGTTATACGTCCAGAAATATTATCAAATATACTGATAATAATTTGCTTGTCCTTATATATTAAAGCAAGAGATAATTTTGGTAATAAAGAACTTCTGGCAATAACATTGTTGTTATTGTTTTGGGTTAATTATCACGCCCCTGTTTTTGGTTATGTGATTATTTTCGGTCTGTTTGTTGATAAGGCCGTAAACAAACTACTGAATAAAGATTCTACATTTAGTTGGTCTCATTGGGTCTTATGGGGAGTTATTATATTTCTTGTAGGTTTTATTAACCCTGAAGTGGAGCATTTTTTTATTTTAATGCTGCTGTTTTATGGTAGTGATTTTAGTGCTCATATACAAGAATACTTGCCTGCTTCGCAGGTATTTGAAATGGATAGATTGGTGTTTTTGTCCTGGATAGTTTCATTTTATTTAATTGTCTGGTCGTGGTTAAAGAAGCACTATGGTTTTACATTTATTATATCTTTTTTAATGTATTTTTCGATAACTACCGCACGTGTAGTTCCGGTTATAGCGTTGATAGACTTCAGTGTTTTAGCTTATTTTCTAAGTCAGATTTCTTTAACTAAGATGAAGTCCTCTTTGAAGCCGTTTGTTATGAATCTGATTGTGATTGTATCTATTTCAGTGGCTTTGTTAGGGTACTATATTCTATTAAAAGATATTCAGATAACACTGATTAATCATGAAAATGAGTCAAAAATAATTAATGAAAGGTACCCTGTTGAAGTAACGGACTACTTAAAGCGATATCAGGAAGGTGGTAATATCTTAAATGAGTTAAGGTCGGGAGGGTATTTGCTTAATAAGCTTGCTCCTGATTTTAAAGTGTATATAGATGGGCGAACGAATATACTTTATCCTGTTGATTTTTTTAATCACGTTTATGAAGTGATGACTAATGCTGATAAAATAAAAGAAGAAATTGAACGTGGTGACGTACAATATGCGGTCTTCAGAAATATACCTGGTCAGTACTCTAAATTTAAAGATATAGATGATTTTGAACTTAAATTTTTAGATGCAAGTTATTTGTTATTTGCTGACAAAGACACTGTAGGGTTTCCATTGGCAAGTAAGTTGTTTTTATTTCCTATGTGTTGGGATAATGAGTTTATACCCGAAATTAAGAAAGAAATAGAATTGTCTAATACCATGTTTGATGAAAATAATTATACATTGGAAAAATATCTTAATGTTATTGAGGGCTATCTCGAAAATGATATTTCGTTAGTTGAATTTAATGCTGCGCAATTGACTACTGATCATGAGAAAAGATTAGCGGCTTATATATCCTTTAATTCTAAAGGATATAAGCAGGCTGTTAAGTACTTTAGTTTAATTGATAACTTAAGTGAGTATGATGTATTGATGATGGCATACTCTTTCGTGAAAGATCGTCAGTACAATAAAGCAGAAGCAGCCTTAAACTATTTTGTTGTATCTTATGGCTACTCTAATGGAGATAAAAAGATTTCCGATGATGTTATGCTTATGTTTATTCAAATATTATCAATTGTTCAGGAAGGTAATAAACTTAATATTTTCCCACCCTCTATAATTGAAAATTTTAAAGTAAAAATAGACCTGAAGGATAAAGCTATTCCTGCATGGGTTGCGCCTCATGTGAAATTGTGCAATACATTATAACTATAAAAAACTCTGATTCTATGGGTGATTCATGAAGAATATTAAGATACCGTTTAATAAACCATTTATATCGGGAAAAGAATTATACTATATTGCAAATAGTGTAATGAAAGGCCAAATTAGTGGTAATGGTTATTATACCAGAGAATGTGAATCATTCTTACAGGGCTTTACACACAGTCCAAAAGTGTTAATGACTAATTCATGCACAGCTGCATTAGAAATGGCATGTATTTTAGTTGACCTCAAACCTGGCGATGAAGTCATTATGCCTTCATTTACATTCGTATCTACAGCTAATGCGGTAGTATTGCGAGGAGCCGTACCAGTCTTTTGTGATATAGACCCAAGGACCTTTAATCTGGATGAAAAACAGTTAAAGAGATGTTTTACAAAAAAAACTAAGGCTATTATTCCTGTTCATTATGCAGGTCAAAGTTGTAATATGAAGGCTATAATGGAGTTTGCCAGGGAGAATAATATTTATGTTATTGAGGATGCTGCACAAAGTGTTGGTTCTTATTACGAAGGTCAGCACTCTGGAACAATAGGAGATATGGGGTGTTTTTCTTTTCATGAAACCAAAAATATTATGTGCGGAGAAGGCGGAGCGCTTTTGATTAATAATCCTGAATTTGTAGAAAAAGCAGAAATAATAAGGGAAAAAGGAACAAATCGTGAAGCGTTTTTTAGAAATGAAGTTGAGCTTTATAATTGGGTAGATCAAGGTTCATCGTACTTGCCTTCAGAACTTCAAATGGCTTTTTTATATGCGCAATTAGAAAATATGAAGCTGGTTTATAAGAAAAGAAAAAAAGCCGTTGAATATTATATGCTGCATTTGAAGTCATTAGAAGACAGAGGTTTAATTACCTTGCCTTTGTTTCTTCAGCACAATAAAGTTAATTATCATTTGTTTGCGATACTGTGCAAAAACTTTGAACAACGTAAGGAGTTAATAAAATATTTAAAGGCTCATAATATTGCAGCTGTTTTTCATTATATTCCACTGCATTCTTCCCCCGCAGGGAAAAAATATGGGCGTACAATAGGTGGCGGGCTTCCAGAAACTGATAGAGTTAGTGAGTGCTTGCTGAGACTACCTGTATATTTTGATATAACCAGTGAAGAGCAGAATTATGTTGTGGAAGTTATAAATAGATTTTTCTCAGATAAATAATATTTTACCGATAGTGGTTATATATTTTTATATTATCTAGCGAGTTTTTTAAATTTAAAATTAAATATATTATTTTTATTCGGGTGTTTATTAGGTATAGCTATGAAGTTAAGTATTGTTACTACTCTATATAATTCCAGTTCTTATATAAAAGAGTTCCACGAACGTATTGTTCAGCAGGCATGTCAAATCACACCAGAATACGAAATTGTTCTTGTAAATGATGGTTCACCTGATTCATCACTGGCTTCGGCCTTGGATCTTGCTTCAAATCATCCCAATGTTAAAGTAATAGATTTACCCAAAAACTATGGGCATCATCGCGCTATGATGATTGGGCTTGAGCATTCTGTAGGAGAGTATGTGTACCTAACAGATGTAGATCTGGAAGAGCCCCCAGAATCATTGACGCTTTTTTGGAATGAAATAAATAGTGATGTAGAAATGGATGTTATATATGGCATCACAAAATCTAAAAAAAGACCTTTATTAAGAGGTTTTTTAAGTAACTCATTCTATACACTGTTTAATTATTTCACCGATACACCTATATCGCCTGATCACATGGTTTCTCGATTAATGCGCAGGCAATATGTTGATGCATTACTGCAGCACCCTGAAAGAGAATTGTTTATTGCTGCACTATGGTTGCACGTGGGCTTTAATCAAAAAGGCATTGAAACACTTAAAGATTTTAATGGGGATAGTTCTTATACATTAGTTAAGCGAATAAAGTTAGCTGTTAATGCGCTGACTGCATTTAGTAGTAAACCACTAATATATATATTTTATCTGGGTATGACAATAACGGCGTTAGCTGTAATTGCGAGTTTCTTTATTCTAGTGAAGAAGTTTTTTTATGATGATGTATTGCAAGGCTGGACAACCATTGTGCTAGCAATATATTTAATGGGTGGGGTTACAGTATTCTCGCTTGGTATTATTGGTATTTATATATCTAAAATATATACAGAAGTAAAATCTAGACCTGTTAATCTTGTGCGGCGAGTATATCAATATGATAACTCTGGATCATTATTAAAAACGAAAAATAAAATATAATAACCATTTAGATTATAACGCCAGTATCTGACAGGTCACCTATTTTTTTTCCGGGCACGCCAATATATTTTGAGGAGACTTCGGTGTCTTTAATTATAACTGCACCTGCCGCTACGAGTGTTTCGGTAGAGATATTTATGTTTTCTTTAACTATTGAGCCAAAACCAAAAAAACATCCGTTTGACACGTTTGTATAACCACCTATGATCGAGCCTGAAGCAAAAAAATTGTTATCATCTATTGTAACGTTATGACAAATATGAGCTCCTGACCATATAATATTGTGATTTCCTATGCATGTGAAAGGCTCAATAATGCTGCCTGGTAATATTATATTATTAATGCCATTTATAACTCCGTCACAGTTTTCGTCAGAAATTAAATTAGTGAAGTTATAATTTTTTGTACTTAAACGTTCTATAGTGGAAAGCCTGTTTCTCATGTTTGAATAGCCAATAGCAACTAACAAATCAAATGAGTCAGGTGGAAACACGTCTAACATTTCATCTGTTGTTATTACTGGTCGTCCCATTAAAGCATCTGACTCTTTGTATTTAGAATCTACGACAAAACCAGCGACTATGTTAGGTGTCATGTTAGTTAGGTAATGACAACATACCTGTGCTAATGAACCTACACCAAAAATAATTATTTGTCGCATGATTTTAGCCTTGATTTGGTTTATATAAACGCTGATCTTCCGGTAAATAAAACTCGTCTAGAGAAACAGGCATTCTGACGTCCATACCAATGAGTCTTTTTCCCTGCTGATTAAGTGTATTAAGCGTATTTTCATCAACTAATCGTGGATAGTCGAATCGTTGTCTCATAAATGATCTGCAAAAATTTATCGTTATAGAGTGTCTAATAGTTGAAGTATTATTGACCCCTGCCATGTGCCATAAACGACCCAGAAATATAATCATATCGCCAGCATTGCAAATGGCCTGTACGGAATTTTTGTTAAAAGTATATTCATCAGGAATATCTTCTGTATTGTGAGAACGGGGTAGTACCCATGTAGCACCATTTTTTTCAGTGAAATCTGTGAGTGGGAATATGACACCAATATTTGTTTGATAGTTTTTAATGAATCTGGGGCTGTCAACGTGGATGCGGCTACCGTAATTTTTGCTATTAGGGGCCAGGCTTGAAGATTGATATGCGTACATTATGTAGTGTTCTTCAAGTAGTTGCGAAATGTATTTATCTAATGCAGGATTGTTCAGAATTTCTTTTAAGGCATTACCTCTTAAAAAACAATTATGTACCATACCTGCGTCAAATGTATCAGGTCGAATAACCAAGTCGTCTTTCATTGCCTGGTCGAGCTCGATCCAGAGTTCTTTTACATTATCTGCTGATAGTACAGATGGTATTATAATGAAGCCATTCCTGTTTATTTCATCTTCAAACTCATTCATGTATATTTACTCAATTAATTCCTGTTGTTTTACGAAGACAAATTCAAGATATTTATAAAGATGATCAGTTAGCGGTAATAATCGTTGTAAATGTTCATCGATATCATTTGCTGTTTGAAAACTCTGCTGATGCATTACTTTTGCTTGAGCAAGATACCAGTGATGCCTTACATTGACTTTTGAAAATCCTGCTTCTCTTGCCGATGCTAAAACTTCATCGGCATTAAAACCACTGGCTTGAGTTTTTTCAGGTTCAGCCATGATTAGTTTTTCTTTGTCTATATTATATTGTTCAGATACGCGTTCGTCATTATGTATAGCAGCATATACTTCATCACGAACAAACGGGTGTGTCTCTTCTTTTGAAGCCTCTATACGTTGTAGAGCTTGCCAGAATTTACGATTCGGGTTTAAGTCGATATAAAATATACCGCCAGGTTTTAGTACTCTATAAGCCTCTCTTAATAATTCTTTATAATCGACTAAGTGATCCATAAACGAATAAGCAGTAGTCATATCGAAGACTGAGTCATCAAATGGTGTTTGCTCTGCAGGACCTCTGTGTAAATAAATATTTCCATTAGATGTGTCTATGCGATCTAGCATTGCCTGTGTGACATCAACGCCATCTACGCGATGAAAACGTTCTTTAATAAGGTTAATGATAAATCCAGTGCCGCAACCAAAGTCTAATAGCCTTAAATTCTTACTTTGAGGTAGCTCATTAATAAGTTCATTGAGTCTATTTTTAACTTTTGTCTGATTCTCAGGCCTGAAATGCGGTTCATTGTCATATTGAGTAACTATGGAAGAGTGTACATATATGTTTGCTTCTATAGCTGCATCGCGAGAGATGTTATTCTTATTTTTCATAAGGTATGGCCTGTATTAGTTAGCACAGTGACAGAATGGTTTGATTTTACATATTTAGACATACTGAAAAGGCTGGATACGTATAAATTACATATTCTAATCTAGTTTAGTATGAAAATACTTTTTATGGTTAGATTTCTAACTTAATATAATATATACATGAAAAAATGTGTATATTATATTTATTCTATAGGGCGTATTTTATACTGTCTATAGAGACTGATCTTTAGTCGGTTTAAGTGTGTATAATCATTTAATATATATTAGATTGTTTGATGAGACTTTAATGAGTGTTAATCTATAGAGTTACATGGATTAAAGTTATGCGTAGAATTTAAGTTGGTGCTTTTCATGGGTAAAAAAATCGCAATATTACAGTCAAACTATATACCCTGGAAAGGGTATTTTGATCTTATTAACATGGTTGATGAGTTTGTACTGTTTGATGAGGTTCAATATACAAAAAATGACTGGCGAAACAGAAATCGTATAGTTACAAATCAGGGTACCCAGTGGATTACAATCCCTGTGAAGCAAAATAAACTCGATCAACTCATTGAAGACACAGTCGTGGTTGATGCCCGATGGGCTAAAAAACATTGGTCTACAGTATCTCAAAATTATGCAAATACGAAATATTTTAAATTGTACGCCAGTATTTTTGAAGGCTTATATTTAAATGCAGCTAAAGAATGCCGGCTAAGTGAAATAAACTATCAGTTTATACTGGCTATAAATGACATTTTAAATATAAAAACAAAAATAAGATGGTCAAATGAATTTACTTTAAAAGATGGAAAAACTGAAAAATTAGCTGGTATATGTGTAGATGCTAATGCTACAGAGTATGTAAGCGGGCCAGCGGCGAAGAGCTATTTAAATGAAGATTTTTTTAAGAAAAGTAATATAGAAATTACATGGATGAATTATTCAGGCTATCCTGAGTATGAACAGCTATCAAGTGATTTTGAGCATTCTGTGTCAGTTATAGATTTGATTTTTAATGAGGGTCCTAGTGCACGACATTTTATGAAAAGCTTTTAATGCTGTGGCTCTAATGCTCTGTTGCTGACAAAAACTGGATCCTAAAGCAGTTTCCTTTGCTATTGCCCTCTAAATACCTCATCTTTCCCCGATTGCTCTCTACAATTTCTTTTGAAATGTATAAGCCAAGCCCGGTACCTTGAGAGTTTGTAGTAAAAAATGGATCAAATATTTGTTGTGATAAATTCTCAGGTATCTTCGGTCCATTGTCTATAACATCTAAATAAAGTTGTTTCTCAGTTTCATCAAAGCCAATAATCATGTTAATTAAGACCTCATTTTTAGGTTTGTCGTTGTGACTGATCGCATTTGATGTGAGATTACAGATAACCTGATGTAAGTGGCTGGAATCAAATAGTATTTTAAGGTTGTTAGATTTAATATTAAGTATGAGTTGTTTTTCCTGAAGTTCATTCGTTTCGATAAGTTCTTTTTTAAAGTTCTCAAGCCAGTTTTTCAAATCAATGGATTCAGGTGCTCCCTGATCCTGCCGAGATAGTTGTAATACGTTGTTTATTACTTTGTCGAGTCTTTGTACTTGAGTAGAAATTATATCTGTTAATTTTTTGTCTGCTGGATCCAGCTTTGACTCGCTTAATAACTGTGAGGCATGATTGATGCCACTAAGGGGGTTGCGTATTTCATGGGCAATGCTTGCGGTTAATTTGCCTAGAGATGCTAGTTTGATCTGCTGAAATCGTTGGTTAAGTCGAGTAGCGTCTTCAAGAAAGATTAAAGTGTCACCAGCGTAGGGTGATGCGCTGTCTAGAGACCTGAAACCGGGTTGAATATCAGGTAAACCCTGTTTTTGAGAAATGGCTTTATGGTGCATCTGAGGGTGTTCCTGCCATTCTAAAAAACGTGAATCTAGTGCTGGTAAGATGTTTTCTAATAGGGGGTTGTTTTTTAAAGATATATTTCCAAGAATAGATTCTGCAGAGCTGTTTGCCATTCTTATGTGGCCATTATTATCTACGACTAGAATGCCGGTGCGCATATTCTGAATTATGTTTTCATTTAATTTCTCTAAATTTATTAAATCGACTGATTGCTGACTGGCTAGTTCTTCATATTCCCTGGCTCGTTTGGATAAAATTGAGGCGAGCATGCTTGAGCCAAAAAAGACCAGCCCCATAATGCCAGCAAAGGCAAAAACACTCGCAGGGGCAATATGGTTTAGAAAGTTATATGTTTGCTCAAATAAAATGGTTATCGAAGCAACTGCAGCAAATAGATATGAGTCCCGGCTCCGTAAAAATGTTCCTGTTGCAACAATATTTATAACAAGCAGCATGCCGAGCGCGCTTACCAGCCCTCCGCTGTAATGCATCATAAACGTAATTAATATAATGTCATTACAGCTAGCGATAATGACCTGACGCTCGAACCTGATCGTTTTTTTAAATTCCAGAAAAATAAAAATTAAACTGGAAAACAGGAATAACAGGCAGGTTATTAAAAATGCATCAGGATTTAGCTGGCCAAGAAAGCCGCCTATCTCATTCGAGCGGAAAAATATGAGAATTGCTAGTGAGAGGGTTAGGCGATAATAGTTGAAATGCCTTAACGGTTTCCAGGTTTGAGTCTCGTCATGAGAGAGGCCTTGATTATTGGCATTTACAGGTAAACTCAATGGTTCTGCTTCCAGTCATGCAGATGTTGTGTGCTACAAAACGCTTTATCATCTCTGAAGATGGCGTCTTCGTTCGGTATATAGGTTTTACAATGAATGCACTGTACGGTGTCTTTATTGTCGTTATTAGCCACTGAGGATGATTTATTAGACTGTATTTTGAAGCGTTGCATCACTGAGCGCACTAGCAATAAAATCACCACAACAAAAATAATAGTTAAAACACTTTTAAACATATGCGGTTACAGCCCTTATCTCTGATAAAATCCAAACATTGAAACTATTCTAAACTAATACACACTATGACTAAAGCTGTACAACTATGCCTGGTTCAGGAGCGATTCCTGGTAGGTGATATTAAAGCGAATACTCGCAAAATTATAACTCATTCACAGCTGGCAAAGCAGGCGGGCGCGGATATTGTTGTCTTTCCTGAATTGGCGTTGAGTGGTTACCCTCCAGAAGATCTGTTATTACGTCAGGGTTTTATTCGTCAAATTGAAGCTGGTATAAAGGATATAGCTAAAAACACTGCTGATATGGTTGTTGTTTTTGGTGCGCCACGGTTGCATCAGGGGGATTTATTTAATGCCGCTATGGTTTGTGAACATGGTGAAATAATAGGTGAATACTACAAATATAGTCTGCCTAATTATTCCGTATTTGATGAAAAGCGTTATTTTAAATCCGGTAGCAATGCACTCGTCATTGAGTGCAAACAACTGAAAGTTGGTGTTGTGATCTGTGAAGATGCCTGGTTTGATGAGCCAATTCAGCAGGCGCTGGCCTCGGGTGCACAAGCTGTTGTGATATTAAATGCTTCTCCCTATCATCAGGGTAAACATCAACAACGTTTAGAAATGTTACAAAACCGTCAGAAGTCCAGCCCTATACCTCTATTTTATTTAAATTTAGTGGGCGGGCAGGATGAACTGGTTTTTGACGGTGATTCTCTGGTTATGAACGCACGCTCTGAACTGGTTGGTAGAGGGCCTGATTTTGAGACGGCTTTGTTGCATTATCAGTTAGACTCCCAACAAAATGTGACAGCAGTCGATACCGCTTTCTGTAAACCAGAAAGTGAGTTATCGAATTTATATAAAGCTCTGGTTACAGCGGTTCGAGACTATGTGAAAGGTAATGGTTTTGATGGTGTAGTAATTGGTCTTTCAGGTGGTGTTGACTCAGCGTTAACCTTAGCTATTGCAGCGGATGCCCTTGGTGCAGGCCAGGTGCATGCTGTAATGATGCCTTCTCGTTATACCGCACAGATGAGCCTGGATGATGCACGTGCTCAGGCTGAGGTAATGGGAGTTGAGTATAAGGAAATTTCAATCGAACCCACTTTTCAGGCTTTTCTTGAAACCTTGAAAGAAGAGTTTGCCAATACAGAAACGGATACCACAGAAGAAAATATTCAGGCACGTTGCCGTGGTGTTATTTTAATGGCCTTATCAAATAAGTTACGTCGTATGGTGCTGACTACTGGTAATAAAAGTGAAATGGCGGTGGGTTACAGTACCTTGTATGGTGATATGGCTGGAGGTTTTGCTCCATTAAAAGATGTAGAAAAACAACTGGTCTATGCTCTGTGTGATTATAGGAATTCAGTCAGTCAGGTCATACCTCAACGGGTTCTCGACCGGCCACCATCGGCTGAATTAAGGCCAGATCAGGAAGACCAGGATAGTCTGCCGGATTATGCTATTCTCGATGCGATTTTAAGAATGAGTGTTGAAGAAGACAAACCAAAACAACAGATTATTGATGCAGGGTATGATCAACAAATTGTAGAAAAAGTGCTAGGTATGGTGCAGATAAATGAGTACAAACGTCGTCAGGCACCGCCAGGGGTAAGGGTTACGCAGCGAGCATTTGGGCGTGATCGAAGATATCCTATTACTTCGGGTTATAGAAGAAGCTGAGAGCCAGTCAGTAACTTAGGTGAATCTCTTACTGAACGTGAGTACACTGCTCTGGCACATCTCCCTCGGGGACTGAGCTCCAAAAAAAGGAGTTCTTTCCCCGAGGGAGATGTGCCAGAACGGTTTGATGGTTTAGTTTGTCGGCGCTTCCAGCTCTGTATCTTGGTTAGCAGCCAACTGCTCATCAACGACAGGATTAGCATCCAGTACAGACTGTGCATCTGCAGCCAGGTCATTTAAGCCTAGTTTGTTATATGATTGCACCATTATCGCCAGAGCATCTCTACTGGCGGGAGTAGTTGGGTAGGTTTCTAATACGTATTGACCACGTTTAGCTGCGGCTAACCATGCTTGACGTTTAATGTAGTAATTCGCTGCATGTAATTCAGCTTTTGCTAGCTGGTTACGCAGGTAAAGCATATGTTTGTATGAATCCATTGCATAACGACTATCGGGGTAACGCTCAACCAGGGTTGAAAAACTTCGTAAAGCGTCATTCATTGATTTGTTATCATGCTGTGACAGGTCACGGGTAAAGTAACTATCGAGAAAACCAGTACCCCGATTGTAATCTGCCAGGCCTTTTAAATACCAGGCATAGGCAACATTTGGGTCTCTGGGGTTTATTCGAATAAAGCGGTCTGCAGCTGCAATGGCAGACTCAGGCTCTTCGAATTTGTAATAGGCATAAGCAACATCAAGCTGAGCTTGTCTTGCATAGGGGCTAAAGGGGAAACGAGCTTCCAGATTTTCAAGGTTTCTGATAGCTTCTTCGAATTCACCGGCCTGTAATGCGATGGTGGCTTCATCGTAAAAGTCCAGTGCGCTCCAGTCGGCATAAATATCGTTTTTAACGCCGTCATCACTGCAAGCGATGAGAAACAAAGATAAAATAAGTATAGAAAGTAATCGCGTCATAATTGCAGTATCGTGTGATGTTGTAAAATAAAGGTTAAATAGTGTTATTAGAAATTGAACAAGTCAAAGCCATTTTGGCATTATACAAGAGAAGTCGTCTATGTCCGATGGTATAAATCACGAAATTGTAAAAATAACTGTTCCACTGGAGTATGCATCTCAGAGATTAGACGCAGTTTTGGTAAAAATGTTCCCTGATTATTCCCGTAGTCGACTCCAGCAGTGGATAAAGGCGGAGCGGGTATTATTAGATGGGCAGGTGCCAAGAGCCAGAGATAAAGTCATTGGCGGGGATCAGCTTGAGTTACATATAGAACATGAAATCCTTGATCAGGGCGTTATTGCACAGGATATGAACCTGGATATAGTTTATGAAGATGATGATATCCTGGTTGTTAATAAGCCCGTTGGGCTTGTGGTGCATCCGGCGGCAGGTCATGCGGACGGTACATTGCAGAACGGTTTGTTATTTCATGATGACAAGTTACATGAGGTGCCTCGCTCAGGCATCGTTCACCGTCTTGATAAAGATACTTCCGGTTTACTGGTTGTCGCTAAAACACTTAAAGCGCATAAATTACTGGTTGAGCAATTACAGGCCCGCACGGTTCATAGAGAATATCAGGCGATCGTTTTTGGTGTATTAACTTCGGGTGGAACAGTTGATATCGGTATTGGCCGTCATGGTCGTGACCGTAAAAAGATGGCGGTAAAAGCTGAGGGTAAACAGGCTATCACTCATTTCCGCGTGTTAGATCGTTATCGAGGACATAGTCGAATTAAGGTCAATCTTGAAACAGGGCGTACCCATCAAATACGCGTGCATATGGCGCACATCAAACACCCATTAGTAGGTGATCAAACTTATGGTGGCAGATTACAGCTTCCTCAGGGTTGCGGTGATGCCTTAAAGGAAATGTTACGTGGTTTTAGTCGTCAGGCATTACATGCCCGTAAACTGGGCTTAGTCCACCCGACCACAGGCAAACACATGGAATGGAAGGCTCCTTTGCCAGATGACATGAAACAGCTTATTGCGGTGCTTGAGGATGATATAGCTCAGGATATAACTGAAGACGATTACGATCTGGATGATTTTTCAGATGAATATACACATGAGTAATCAATCGTTCTTGAATGATAGTAAACAAGTGGTTGATATTAACGAGTGATTGATATTAACGAGCATACTATAAAACCGGACTGGCCTGCGGCAGATAATATTCATGCCTTTTGTACAACACGTAAACATGGGATCAGTAGAGGTGTTTATGCGGGTTTAAATCTGGGTCTGCATGTTGAAGATAATCCACAGCATGTTCTGGCCAATCGACAGCAATTAATTCATCAGTTAAAACTTCCAGAAGAGCCACTCTGGCTTAATCAGGTGCATGGAAATCGGGTGGTCAATGCAAATTATATAAATACAAATCATTTGAGTGGCCCAGAAAATAATAACCAGTTAATTGATGCCGATGCATCATTCAGTGAAATCGCTAATACTGTATGTGCTGTTATGACGGCAGATTGTTTACCTGTTCTAATTTGTAATCTTAAGGGTACTAAAGTAGCTGCGGCACATGTCGGCTGGCGCGGCCTTGCTGATGATATTATTGAAGCAACAGTAGCATCACTTAGTGAAAGGCATAGTGAACTTCTGGTCTGGTTAGGGCCCGCAATTGGTCCACAGGCATTTGAAGTGGGCGAAGATGTTTATAATATTTTTGTTGATAATCAGCCTAAAGCCATAGAGGCGTTTAAACAAAATCGCGATGGTCATTACCTGGCGGATATTTATCATCTTGCAAAATTACGTTTACACAATATCGGTATCAGAGAAATATATGGTGGTGAATATTGCACCTATACTGATGCGGATCAATTTTATTCCTATCGCCGTGATGGTAAAACAGGGCGTCAGGCTAGTTTGATCTGGTTTGAATAAAGACTCATAATTTTTGGAGAAAAAAATGAAGTGCTCAGTATTAACACTGGTTGGAGCTGATCAGGCAGGTATTGTTGCCGCAGTGACAGACGCTCTTTATAAGCAGGGTTGCAGCCTGGCTCAGGCATCTATGATGCGTCTGGGTGCAAATTTTGCCATTATGTTACGTGTCTCCCATGATGAAGAAAAAGACTTGCGTAATATACTAAGTGATATATGTAAAAAAATGAGTTTGCATCTGCATATAGATGAAGATGTTGATGCAGAGACCTTAAGCCCCGACCCCGATGTGCAGATAACCGTTTATGGTGCAGATAGAAATGGCATCGTTGCTCAGGTTACTTCCGCTCTGGCCGTGGCGGGTTTGAATATCATCGATCTGGAAACGGATCTAGGTGGTACTAAAGAAAAACCAATTTATATAATGACTTTAGAAGGTTTGGCTACTAAAGGCATTGATTCATTACAAAATGCACTGGATGCTCTAAATTCTGATATTGAAGTAAACCTTGATGAAATTAACACATTAAGGGGTTAGTGATTAGATGGATATTTTGACCTACCCGGATCAACGCTTAAAACAATTATCAGAAAACGTTGAATCAATCGATAAAGAAATATTAAGTTTTATACATGAGTTAGAACAGACCCGTATGGCAGGGCCAGGGGCAGTCGGTATCGCAGCCCCTCAAGTTGATAATTTTAAAAGGCTGGTTATTGTTGATGTATCAAACATGCGCAAACCAGTGGATAACCATGGCCATATGATTATGATTAATCCTGAAATTACCGACTGGGAAGGCATGGATATGGGCCGTGAAGGCTGTTTATCTGTGCCGGATTTCACGGGTAATGTTATTCGAGCTGAGAAAATTAAACTAAATTATATGGATGAAACAGGCAAGACTCATCAAATTGAATCAATCGGTTTCGAGGCTAGAGCGATACAGCATGAGCTGGATCATTTAGATGGATTGCTATTTCTTGATCGACTGGTAAGTCGCCGTAGTGATTTGTTCAAACGTAAAAATTATAAAAAATAGGTTTTCTAAACCCTTCCATCGCAACATATTTCCTAAGAATCATCTATTATTAAGGTAATAAGTTCTCGAATAATATAATCATATATGCCTAAGGGATTAAATTTAGATATACCACAGTCAAATGCATTGGCGATAAGCCTGTGTAACGTAGGTTTATGTGATTATTGCCTGCCACCGACACCTGTTCTGAATTTTTCTAATTCATGGGCTCAAATATTAGGTTACACACCTGAAGAAATTCCTTCTGCGGAAATTTTTCATAGTTGGTGGGGACAGCAAATTCATCCTAATGATCATGCACGAGTGATTAGCCTTTTTAATCAACTCTATTCCGGTGATTTGAAAAAATTAAGTTGTAGTACACGAGTTAAACGAAAACAGGGTGACTGGTGTGAAGTTGAAGTATTTGCCAGTGTTATTAAGCGCGACGATAAAGGTTGGGCGCAACATGTTTTCACTGTTATGCGTGATCTGGCGGCAAGTGAAAATCGATATAAACGTATTGTTGAAAACTTAAATGAAGGTATCTGGGTAATTGATCGATATAATAATATTCGATTCGTTAATCAGGCATTAGCCGATATGCTGGGATATAGCATTGAAGATATGTTGGGACTTCCTGTATTTGATTTTGAAAATAAAAATAATCAGAGCGTATTAAAAAAACAGATAAGTGAAAGAAAGAAAGGGTTATCCAGTGTTTATGAAATAGAGCTTTTACATAAACAGGGACACACCGTTTTAATACAGGTTGAATCTGCTCCTTTATTAGATGAGCAGGAAAAATTCGATGGATTTGTTGAAGGCATAAAGGATATGACTGATATTCGTAGCCAGCAACTCAAATTGAAAATGCTTTCGTCTGCTGTTGAACAAAGTGGATCTATGGTCTTAATAACAGATAAAGATGCAAATATTGAATATGCGAATCCTAAACTATGTGCAGTAACAAGATATACAAAAGAAGAATTACTGAATAAAAATGCACGAATCTTCCAGACTGAAGATATTGATATGCAGGAGGTGACAGATATATGGAAGAGAATAAATCAGGGGCAGGAATGGCAGGGTGAAATGCAGCTGCGAAAAAAAGAAGAGGGTAATATTTGGGTGTTAATGTCTGTTTCATCTATTACCAATGAATCGTCTGAAATCACACATTTTGTTACCGTTTTTGAGGATGTCTCGCAACTCAAAGAAGCTCACTTAAGAATGGAAGAGCTGGCATATGTTGATAGCTTAACCGGACTGGCAAATCGTATATTGTTTAGAGACAGGCTAGAGCAAGTATTAAAAGGTTTGAAAAGAACAGAAGCAACAGCCGCCTTATTATATCTGGATTTAGATGAGTTTAAACGCATTAATGATTCCATGGGACATGATGTTGGCGACGCGGTTTTAATGAAGGTGGCAGAGACTTTACGTCAATGTGTAAGGTATCAGGATACGGTTGCACGAATGGGCGGGGATGAGTTTGTTATTTTGCTGACTGATATTGATGGTATGTCAGGCGCTTCTTCGGTTGCAAGAAAAATAATGGATGCCATGTCTGAACCCATTCATTTACTAAAAAATGAAATATTAATTTCTCCCAGTATTGGTATTACACTTGCGCCGGCAGATAGCTTGAATGCGGATATTTTATTGAAAAATGCAGATATGGCGATGTATAAAGCCAAGTCATCTGGAAGAAATAATTATCAGTTTTTTACAGAAGAAATGAATACACAGATTGTAGATCATCTGAGTATTGAAAATGATTTACGGCAAGCTTTAAATAGTGATCAGTTATATGTTAAGTATCAACCTAAGTGTGATATTAAAACTAAAAAAATAGTTGGAGTGGAAGCCTTGATAAGGTGGAATCATCCAACTAAAGGAGAGTTGTCACCTGATTATTTTATACCAATTGCAGAAACGGCTGGTTTAATGGTGAAACTAGGTAAATGGGTTTTAAGAACCGCCTGCAAAGAAATTAAGAGTCTGGAATCTAAAGGAATGCAAGATCTTGAGTTAGCCGTGAATTTATCAACTCGCCAGTTCCGTGATCCATATCTTTTAGAAACGATACAAAATACATTAGCGGAAACAAACTTTAAAGCGGTCAAACTTGAACTTGAAATTACTGAAACCACTTTAATGGAACAAATTGATCATGCAATTGAATTATTAGATCAGATAAAAGCCTTAGGTATATCACTAACCATTGATGACTTTGGAACAGGTTATTCATCGCTTAATTATTTAAAACGATTGCCTATTGATACACTAAAAATAGATAAAGCGTTTATTACAGATATACCCAACGATAAGGATGATATGGAAATTGCCGCAGCGGTAATTGCGATGGCCCATAAGCTGGGCTTAACTGTCGTTGCTGAAGGTGTAGCAACAGAAGAGCATTGGGCTTTTTTAGAAAAAAACAAGTGTGATATTGCCCAGGGGTATTTAATGGGAAAACCAATGTTGTCCGATGAATTATTAAGTAAGTTTTTAAATTAAAAATCAGTTCCGTACGCTACTAAATTTTGCTTTAACTATTGCTTATTCTTCAGAGTTTTAACATTGTACTTGATACTGCCCTTGAAATTTCTCGATCTACCCATATCTTTTAACTAATAGAAAATTTATCGAGGATATGCCATGAGAATGGATAGACTAACCAGCAAGTTTCAAATGGCGCTCTCTGAAGCGCAATCACTCGCAGTTGGGCGAGATCATCAGTTTATAGAACCATTACATCTCATGCTGGCACTGCTTGACCAGGATGGTGGATCAGTGCGTCATTTATTAACCATGAGTAATGTAAATGTTAATGGTTTGCGTTCAAAGCTTGGTGAGGAGATTGAGCACTTTCCACAGGTTGAGGGTAATGAAGGAGACATTCATCTTTCGAATGACTTAGGGCGCCTGTTAAATGTTACCGATAAGTTAGCACAGAAACGTAAAGACGATTATATCTCTAGTGAATTATTTGTACTTGCGGCAATTGAAGAAAAGTCGCGTATTGGTGATATTTTAAGAGAGTTTGGTGCTGATAAAAAATCGCTGGAAGACGCAATTGAAAAAGTACGTGGCGGGCAGAGTGTAAATGACCCAAATGCAGAAGATCAAAGGCAGGCACTTGAAAAATATACTGTAGATGTAACTGAACGAGCGGAGCAGGGTAAATTAGATCCTGTTATTGGTCGAGATGAAGAGATTCGTCGTACAATTCAGGTATTACAAAGACGTACAAAAAATAATCCGGTTCTGATTGGTGAACCGGGCGTTGGTAAAACAGCTATAGTTGAAGGTCTGGCTCAACGTATTGTAAATGGTGAAGTGCCTGATGGTATAAAAGGTAAACGTTTACTGTCACTAGATTTGGCCGCATTAATTGCCGGTGCTAAATTTCGAGGTGAATTTGAAGAGCGTTTAAAAGCAGTTCTAAATGACCTGTCTAAACAGGAAGGTCAGGTTATTTTATTTATTGATGAAATACATACCATGGTAGGCGCAGGTAAATCTGAGGGCGCTATGGATGCAGGCAATATGTTAAAGCCTGCACTTGCCCGCGGTGAATTGCATTGTGTCGGTGCAACAACGCTTGATGAGTATCGTAAATATATTGAAAAAGATGCCGCTCTAGAAAGGCGTTTTCAAAAGGTCTTAGTTGAAGAGCCAACCGTTGAAGATACCATCGCAATTTTGCGTGGTTTAAAAGAGCGTTATGAGGTTCATCACGGTGTTGATATAACTGATCCGGCAATTGTTTCAGCAGCGGTATTATCTCATCGTTATGTTACTGACCGGCAATTACCTGATAAAGCAATCGATCTTATTGATGAAGCAGCTAGTCGTATTCGGATGGAAATTGATTCTAAACCGGAAGTCATGGACAGGCTGGAGCGACGTTTAATTCAATTAAAAATTGAGCGTGAAGCGCTTACTAAAGAAGATGACAGGGCATCAAAAGATCGTCTGTTAAAGTTACAGGATGAGATTGATGGGCTAGAGCAGGAATATCAGGCACTCGAAGAAGTTTGGCTGTCAGAAAAAGCGGCTTTACATGGTAGTGCCAGTATTAAAGAAAAACTTGAACAGGCTCGCCTGGAGTTAGAAACAGCGCGCCGGGCTAATGACTTAACACGTATGTCTGAATTACAGTATGGACGTATACCAGAGCTTGAAAAAGAACTGGATATGGCCTCGCAGGCAGAAATGCAGGAAATGACCCTGTTACGTAACCGCGTAACTGAAGAAGAAATTGCTGAAGTTATTTCAAGAGCAACAGGTATACCTGTTTCGAAAATGATGGAAGGTGAAAAAGATAAACTGCTGCGTATGGAAGATGAGATAACCAGGCGTGTAGTTGGGCAGGAAGAAGCGGTCGCTTCTGTTTCTAATGCAATTAGGCGATCTCGTGCCGGCTTGTCCGACCCTAATCGTCCTAATGGTTCGTTCTTATTTTTAGGCCCTACAGGCGTGGGGAAAACGGAGTTAACAAAAGCATTAGCAAAATTCATGTTTGACACAGAAGATGCAATGGTTCGCATTGATATGTCAGAGTTTATGGAAAAACACTCGGTGGCCAGATTAATAGGTGCACCACCGGGTTATGTTGGTTATGAAGAAGGTGGTTATTTAACTGAAGCGGTACGACGTAAACCTTATTCAGTTATTTTGCTGGATGAAGTAGAAAAAGCACACCCGGATGTTTTTAATGTTCTGCTTCAGGTTTTAGACGATGGTCGCTTAACCGATGGTCAGGGACGTACGGTTGATTTTAGAAATACGGTTATTATTATGACATCTAATCTCGGCTCTCAGTATATACAGGAATTTACTGAAAAAGGTGATTTTGACGGAATGAAGTCTGCAGTCATGGAAGTTGTTGGTCAACACTTCAGGCCAGAGTTTATTAACAGGGTTGATGAATCTGTTGTATTCCATACATTAGGACGTGAACAAATTCGCTCTATAACAGCAATTCAGATTGATATTTTACGTCATCGTTTACAGGAAAGAGAGATAGACCTGAAACTTAGTGAAGCGGTGCTTGATAAACTGGGTGATGCAGGTTTTGATCCGGTATATGGTGCGAGGCCACTGAAAAGAGCTATTCAACAGAGTCTTGAGAACCCATTGGCGCAGTTATTATTGCAGGGTGATTTCATAGCCGGGGATGTAATAGCGGTTGAGCTCGATGGGGAGAAGTTAAGCTTTCAAAAGGCCTAAACGTTAGCCGTTTTATTTACTTGATGTTTTGTGGCCTGCTACGATACATCGGCCTCGGGGAAAGACCGCCGTTTTTTGGCGCTCTGTCCCCTAAAGCCATACCACTAAGAGTTGATGGTGTAGTTAGTTGACTCCGTAAAACTCTTGATGGCATCACAACAGGGGACAGAGCGGGAAAGATGCTCAGTCCCCGAGGGCGATGTGCTGGGGTAGTGTTTTTTTTAGCAGTATATAAATTAAAATCTGCTATTTAGTTTCTCTTATTGCCACGCTCCGGCGTGAGAATACATATTTAATTAATTACGAATTGAGCCGGTGTATGCATTCCCACAGAGGACCGTGGGAACGAGAGCAGTAGTACTTTTATATTTAATGGCGTAATTTAGCGATTATTTGCGTGCATTTGCGTTTTCTTTTTTTCTAACGCTTTTGATAATTAATTACTACTTCAGGGTTAGAGGGGGTGGCGCTCTAACCTAACTCACTGTTCTGTATTTCAGTGATTTTGGTTACGGTTCGTAACGCTCATCTTTGTTAAAGTTTTCGGTAATGTATTCAACTGCTTCATCAACCTTTTTCTTAACCTCGTCCATCATTTTAGCTCTTTCGGCTGATTCCAGATAAAAAGCCATGTCAATCTCATGTCGCATATACCGGGATGGTAATTTTGATAACGCATAACATGCTACATCAAGAAAGAAATCCGTCGACTGCTCAGTATGGCTGGGTATTATTGCAGACTGTAGATAGTCAATAACCAGATGCTCGTAAAAATTATGAATGCTGGTGAAGTCCATGAAAATTACTCAAAATTAATGTGTTAATGATTATTTTAGTATAGATCACACGAGTATAGTTGAGTTAATAGTCGTTCGCATTATCACCTGAATCCAGTTCAACTACTTCTCGAATATATTTAAAAATCTGCCGAAAGGCTACCGGGGGTTTATTGTTTTTCTTTTCTTTATTGGCATTTCTTACCAGTTGCCTAAGGTGGCTACGATCGGCCTGAGGATGTTCTTCGATAAAGGCGTTAATAGACTTGTCACCATTTTCGATAATGGCATCACGCCATTTTTCCATACGTTTGAAATCGGCATTATAAATATCGTGTTTATGTAAAACACGTTCGAGCTGGCTTGACAGGGTTTCATCACCTAGACCACGCATGATCTTGGCAATAAAGTGCTTCTGTCGTTTAAGAGCGTTATTGGACTTTATACGTTGCGCCTCTTCAATTGCGCTACGTAACTCATCGTCCATATTAATTTGATCAAGTTCATCTCTGTTCAGTGCGATCATTTTCTCACCGAGCACCAGAACATCGTCACATTCTTTCTTTCGTTGGGTTTTGCTAACCCAGTCGTCATCTTCCTGGTCTATATCAGTCATCTTGGATTCTGTTTAAATTAGGTTAAAGTGGGTAATTAACATACGTACACTTAAGTCGTTATCTTTATACTGTTCAATTTTCAAAGGCAGGTAATAGTGGTTTTTTGATAACCAGACATATGACATGCGTCGGCCGCCTTCTCTGGTTATTTTAAATTTTAATACGGGAACCTGTTTTTTTTCAAATTTTATTTCTTCTGTGCTTTCCAGAGTATAGGTGTATTTGCGTATATATCCCTTGTCTGTTATATAAAAACTATTGCTGGTTATAGTCGGATTTTGTTGTAAATCATTACTCATTAACAAAGGTATAACCTGTCGACCCCATACTAAATGGCTGGCTTCCAGGGTATAGGGTTTGAATTTATAAGTACCATTAATTAGCGTTTTAGTGATTTCGGAGTGATCGAATAAAATTTGCTGGTTTTTCTTATGTTTTTTTTCCTGAGTATAATGATAACTTTGTTGCGTAGGCAGAGTTAAATCTGATGTTTCTGGCCAGTTTAAAATGCTTGTTTCTGTTGGCTTGGCTTTCAAAAAAAGAGCTGCAAGGCCTTTCGCTGTTGCGATAGATGAGTAACTAATAACATCCTTCTGATAGAGTAGCTCATTTTTCAGATCCCCTACATGGCTGCCATACTTCTCAATGCGGTAAATACTCTGGTGATTGGCTGGTAGCTTAAATTTAGAGTCAGATGCAGCGGCCTGTACATTAATGAATAAAACTGGAAAACCATTCAGTATTAAAGCAAATAACAGTAAAAAACAGGCTTTTATTCGGTAAAAAGCTAATTGACGAGCTGGTTGTTGATCCATTTAGCCGGGGTTTCCAGTGGTTGTTTATCCAGTATAACCTGTTGATCAATGATTTTGAGGCGACCCTGTGCCACCCATTCAATAACCATTGGATAAATTATATGTTCCTGTTGATGAACGCGTTGTTGGAGTGATTCAGCTGTATCTGTATCTTGTACATCGATAACTGCCTGTAAGACCAATGGGCCACCATCGAGTTCATTATTCACATAATGCACACTCACGCCGTGTTGTTTTACACCTGCATCAAGTGCGCGTTGGTGTGTATTAAGACCGGTGAATTCAGGTAATAGAGACGGGTGTATGTTTAAAAGTCGTCCATCAAAATGCTCTACAAACTCATCAGTCAGTATGCGCATAAAACCTGCAAGTATGACCAGATCAGGTTTGTGACGGTCTATTTCCTGAATTAATTGCTGGTCAAATGCTTCACGGTTTGCAAATAGAGTGTGGTCGAGGGTTAAGGTGGGTATTTTAACAGCCTGTGCACGAGTTAATCCTTTAACTCCAGGGCGATTACTTATAACCATTTTGATATTTGCGTGTAGTTTACCAGCTGTGGTTGCATCAATAATGGCCTGTAAATTCGAGCCACTACCAGAAATTAGCACAACAATATCGATATTGGGCGAACTCATTAAAAACAGGCTTAATCAATTATAACGTCAGGTGCACCATTTGAGCTGGTGATTTCTCCCAGTTTAAATGCAACTTCGCCAGCATTGTTAAGTACATCAATAGCTGTATCTGCATCTTCTTCATTTACAACGAGTACCATGCCGATACCGCAGTTAAAGGTGCGGTACATTTCCAGGTCTTCGATATTGCCCTGTTGTTGTAACCATTTAAAAACAGCGGGTAACTCCCAGCTATTCACATTAATTTGTGCACGGGTATTTTCGGGCATAACACGGGGCAGATTTTCAGTTAAACCACCACCTGTGATATGAGACATGGCATTAATATCAATTTGTTCAAGTAATGCATGGATGCTTTTTACATAGATGCGTGTGGGAGCCAGTAATGCATCTCCCAGAGACTGGTTGCCACAGGTTTCACTTAAATCCGCATTACTTACTTCTAATACTTTTCTAATGAGTGAATAACCATTTGAGTGCGGGCCAGATGAAGCGATACCTATTAATATATTACCGGCTTCAACTTTACTGCTATCTATAATTTTGTCTTTCTCAACAATGCCAACACAAAATCCGGCCAGATCGTAATCGCCTTCGCTGTACATGCCCGGCATTTCCGCAGTTTCTCCGCCAGTTAAAGCACAACCAGACTGGATACAGCCCTCTGCAATACCTTTTATGACATCTGTCGCTACCGCAGTATCGAGCTTGCCGGTTGCGTAATAATCCAGAAAATAAAGAGGTTCAGCCCCTAAAACCAGAATATCGTTAACGCACATAGCTACCAGGTCAATGCCGATGGTGTCATGTTTGTTCATTTGAAGAGCTAGTTTCAGTTTTGTGCCCACACCGTCGGTGCCAGATACCAGTACCGGTTTCTGATAACGATCGAGAGGAATTTCGAATAAAGCGCCAAACCCACCCAGTCCACCCATAACTTCCGGGCGCATCGTCTTTTTGACATGGGGTTTTATTTGTTCAACCAGATCTGCACCTGCGTCAATATCGACACCAGCATCACGGTAATTAAGGGATTGATTGGTTGTTTTTTTTGAATCTGTTTGAGACATTGCGAACCTGGTAAACCATCACGATTAAAAGATGTGGTATTGTACATCTTCCTGGCAATGGTCACGAATGAAAATGAAGCGTAAAACAATATTTTTTAGTATTTTTATCTTATTTATACTGTCTGTAAATGTGCAGGCTTCTGCTATTAAGCATATCTACGAAGTTAATTTGCCTGTTATCAGTCAGGAAAAGCAAATTCGAGGGGCTGCTTTTGAGCAGGGCTTAATCGAAGTTTCTGTACGGGTATCCGGTAACAGTCTGGCGCCCACACAGATTGATTTGAAAAAAGCCACACGTATGGTGCGTCAATATCGTTATAAAGCCATGACTCAGCCTGAAATTGAAACCTATATGAAAAAAACCGCTACCCTGGTAGCGCCCAAGTTTAAATTGTGGATGCAGTTCGATGGTGCAAAAGTTAAACAGCTGTTACGTGATAACGGCTTACCTATATGGGGTTATCAGCGACCTAATGTTTTAGTCTGGTTAGCGGTTAAAGATGGTCGAAACCGGTATTTACTTAAAAAATCAGATGTATCGCAAATAAAAGAAGCGGTGACAAATGAGGCCAAACAACGTGGTTTGCCTATTATCTGGCCAGAATATGATACGCAGGATAAAAAAATTGTTAAGTTTATCGATGTCTGGGGCGAGTTTTGGGAGCCCATTAAGCAGGCAAGTAAACGTTACCCGGTTGATGCGGTTGTTCTAGGGCGCATGAACTGGTCGAATGGAAACTGGACGGTTAACTGGTCGTTATTGATGGAAAATCAGACCGAAAGCTGGAAACTATCGGCTTTAGATCTGGGAATTCTTATGAGTAGTGGCGTTGGTGTTGCTACTGACCATATATCCAGTCGCTTTGCTGTATTTGCGGATAGTGCAAATGATGGCCAGCTATTATTGAGAGTAAGTGATTTAAATAGTGTTAGCCGTTATGCAAAGGCATCACATTATTTATCATCACTGGCACCCGTTAAAAATGTTTATGCTACCGAAGTAGGGAATTCGCAGGTCGACTTCCATATTGAATTGAGTGGTGATGAAAGTGACTTAAAACGAATTATCGCGCTGGGTAAGATATTAGTACCGGATACTCGGCCAGACATAACAGATGATACCTCTTATGAGTCTCCAGAGCTGACGCCTGAAAACTTGCCAGAATCAATACAACAGACAGCAGGTGAAACACAGAGTGAATCAGTGAATGAAAAAGCTAATAGTTCGTTGCCAGTAGCTTTACCAAAAATTTTAAAATACAGGCTTAATGGATGAGTCAATTAACAGACTCTCAAAAATGGATGATACTACTGGTAATATCCATTGGCGGATTTGTAATGTATTTATTGGCGCCAGTATTAACGCCTTTTTTTGCCGCGGCATTACTGGCTTATTTAGGCGACCCAATTGCCGATCGCCTGGAAATAAAATTTCAGCCCCGATTTTCGAAAAAATTATCCCGTAGTATTGCCGTCACTATTGTATTTATTACCCTGTTTATAATATTAACCATAATGGCTTTCCTGATTTTGCCGTTATTAGCTCAACAAGTTGGTTATTTGATTTCGAATATGCCAGCTTATCTGGATCATATTCAAAATAATGTGTTACCGATGGTGACTAAATATCTGGGTGTAGAGTCATCGATATTTAATCTGGAATTATTTAAAAAATTATTTTCTACTCATTATGTGCAGGCGGGAGGGCTTATTTCTCAAATAGTTTCTTCCATTGCATCGTCAGGTTTAGTATTAGCAGTATGGGTAGCCAATATGGTTTTAATACCTGTTGTTACCTTTTATTTATTGCGCGACTGGGATGTATTGATAACACATATAGATGAGCTGTTACCAAGAAAAAACTTATCAGTGATTAGAAAACTTGCAAAAGAATCGGATGAGGTTCTATCGGCATTTTTACGTGGGCAATTTGTCGTTATGCTCGCCTTAGGTGCGGTCTATTCAACGGGTTTATGGTTTATAGATTTAAAGCTGGCTTTATTGATAGGCATGCTAGCCGGCCTGGTGAGCTTTGTGCCTTATCTGGGGTTTATTGTTGGCATAGTAGCCGCCAGTATCGCTATGTTATTACAAACCCATGATGTAATGCAGCTAATACCGGTTGTCATCGTTTTTAGTATTGGACAAATGCTGGAAGGGATGTTGTTAACACCCGTTTTAGTGGGTGATAAAATAGGGCTGCATCCAGTGGCTGTCATCTTTGCAGTTTTGGCTGGGGGGCAGTTATTTGGTTTTGTTGGTATTTTACTGGCTTTACCAGTTGCAGCTGTTTTGGTTGTGATGTTGCGTCATATGCATAATGAATATAAGTCCAGTTCCGTTTTTAATGATGCTGTTTGAAAAATAATCTAAATTTTAATTAATCATGTTTACCCAGTTAACCTTAGACTTAGCACTAAAAGATAGTTTTACCTTTGATAATTTTGTTATGGGAGGCGACCCGTTATTACTGAACCTTTTAAAAAGCAAACGAGATGATATTGAAAAACAGGTGTATATATGGGGTGCCCATAATACGGGAAAGACTCATTTGTTACAGGCAGTCTGCCAGTTTCATGCGGATAAAAATATTAAACTCAGTTATTTGCCACTGCTACAGTTAATTGAGTATTCCCCTGAAGTATTTCAGGGGCAGGAGGATATGAATATTTGCTGTATTGATGACGTGCAGTTATTACAGGGTAAACCAGAATGGCAGGAGGCCTTATTCGATTTGATAAATCGTGTTAGAGAAAATAATACGCAAGGCAGTAGCACTCGATTAATTCTCGCAGCAAATCAGCCACCGACTGAAATTAATATTGATCTTAAAGATTTAATTTCACGATTACAATGGGGTCCTGTTTTCAGATTGAATTCGTTAAGTGACTTAGAAAAATGTAAGGCTTTGCAACAACGAGCACTTTGCCGAGGTTTTGAGCTGGCAGATAATGTGGCGAATTATTTGCTCAATAATTGTAATCGAGATATGGCGGATCTTTTTGCCGTATTGGATACGCTGGATAAAGCCCAGTTACAACAACATCGACGATTGACTATTCCATTTGTAAAGTCTGTATTGGGCGACTAGTTATTGTAAGGTATCGAGCCAGTCATTTACCTCTTTTAATAATGCATCACCGCGATCTGTGAAATAGTGATCTGACTTTGCGACAATTCGTTGTTGTGATTTCGGATTTCCGGCCTGTTTTATTCTTTCCATTCTTCTGGCCGCATTTCTGTGTACTGCGGGGTAATCATTTTCTCCACGGATATCAAGTACAGGCACTTTGATATCTTCTAATGCAAATGGTTTTAACATTGGTTGTCCATAATCGGTTGAACCCATGCCAACACCAATAAATGCACTTATACCTTTTTCAGGATTCTTGTGTAACCAGTCAAAAGCCATGTGAACACCACAGCTATGGGCAAGAATGATTATATTTTTTGCACCTTTTTGATTTAAAAAGTTAACGGCTGAGTCAATCCTCGGGTGAGACTGAGGTAATATTTTCAAATAGTCGTAAAATGATGATTCATTGCTTAAAACCGGCATTTGAATTGAAAGTGTGTTCCAGCCGTATTCTGGTAAACCGGTGCGAAGAGGGTAAACCAGTTCAGGCCAGTTTGGGTGATAGCCACGGCCATGAATTATGATTACTGCCCCTTTTACAGGCTGCTCATCAGACTCCATATAAATGGATAAAAACTCATGTGAGCCATCTTTTAATAAAACCACATCACCGTCCATTACGTAATCGGCGACCTGATCTTTCATGCGTTTCTCTTTGGCAATATCAGACGCGTAAGCTGAGGGATAAAAGCCAGTTATGAAAAATATGACTAACAGTCGAATATGGGTTTTATAGAGATGCCTGATCATGAAATTAAGCTTACACAATATTGGCGTGTTTTGCTTTGAAATTGTGTGATTTTATTTTTAGAAAGGTATTGCCATCCGGGGGTATGAACCGGATGACATATGATTAATTTTCAAATGAGCCAGAAAGTTGATCCAGAAAGTTGATCCAGGAAGCTGAGCCTGGCAGCTGGCTTAGGCAGCTGCCTGATTTTCAACCAGAGGGAATATTTTATTAGTTTCAAACTCAATACGTTGTTGGATTTTATTTAACATTTCTAATGAATTGCCACAAAAGGCTTGCTGGTGATGGTCTGCACCAGATGTTTTGCACCAGAGTTTTACATAACATGAAAATTCTTTTTTAATTTCTTTGGCGCTATCGTGAAAGCGCTGGGCAATATCACTAATATCAGGATTGTGGTGCTTGGCTAGCTCTGAATAAAGTGCGTTATCTTCAAAAACCAGATGCATCCATACTTTTTCATTGAAGCGAGAAACTAGATCACATACAAAAGGATTTTTGACCAGTTTCTCATCACTGATTAAAACACGTAAAACTTCAATTAAATCAGTAATTTCCTGATTCTGTTTTTTTAGCTCGCTGAGGGAATACATAATAGTTCCAGTTTAATAAGGGGTTACACATAGGTTAACTCGCTAAAATAATTTAAAAATGATCTATATCAAATCAATCCTTAGTATCTGAAGTTGCCGCATTATTGGCCATACCCTGATAACGTGTATACAGCATAGTTCCCATAAAAAATAAAACACTTAACAAACTAAAGATAACGCCAAATACCCGCGTGCTTACGTCTCCTGCATACCAGATCCCGATAATAAAATAGAATAAAGCCAGATACATAGACCAGGCGTGTGTATAAACCTTGCCATGTAATATGCCCCTTAGAGGAAACATAAGCGGACCTATTTGTATGAGCAGAGTAATTGACATGAATTTTGCGTCTAATGGATTGATCAATATATGCCAGACAGGAATAAATGTAAGTAAGCCAAAGTAGCCAACCAGTGTGCTGAGTCTTGATAGTTTAATTTTATTCATTGAGTTCTATGATGTAGATTTTAGTTTAATGGCAGATTTAGCAATACGTCGACCCAGTGCCAGACATAGATTCTTTTCATCTTCATCTAATGGGGCATTATTATCACTATTCAGGCGACTAGCACCGTAGGGTGTGCCTCCAGTCGTTGTTTTGTGCAATGACGCTTCACTGTAAGGTAGCCCCATAAGAATCATTCCGTGGTGCAATAAAGGTAATAACATACTTAACAAGGTTGATTCCTGGCCCCCGTGGATACTGGCAGTTGAGGTAAATACAGCTGCGGGTTTATCTATAAGTGCTCCAGACATCCATAAACTGCCACTACCATCTATAAAGTGCTTCAAAGCGGCTGCCATATTTCCAAAGTGGGTTGGGCTACCCAGTATCAGGCCATCACATTCCTGTAAGTCAGAATGTTGTGCATAGGGAGCCCCCGCTTCAGGTACTACGGGTTCAGTTGCGTCACAAACTGTAGAAATTGCAGGAACGGTTCTTAACCTTGCCTGTACGCCTTCTACTTCTTCAACTCCACGGGCTATTGTACGTGCCATTTCTGCTGTCGAACCACCCTGACTGTAGTATAAAACCATGACTTCAATCATTTTATAAAATCTCAAGTATGGTTTCAGTAGGTCTGCCTATAACGGCTTTTCCATTGTTTATAATAATTGGACGTTCGATTAATTTTGGGAATTTAATCATCGCTTCAATTAGCTGGGCGCGGGTAAGTGACTCATCAGATAAGTTATTATCCTTGTACTCCTGTTCATGAGTGCGCATCAGTTGTCGAGGCTCACAATTCAGCATATTGAGTATGTATTCAAGTTCCTGTTTGGTGGGGGGAGTTTTGAGGTACTCCACTACTTCAGGGTTTATTCCTTTTTCAGTAAGTAATGTCATCGCCATACGAGACTTAGAGCACCTTGGATTATGGAATATTTTTGTTGATTCAGTCATCTTTTAAAGACCCTGGTTATGCTTTTTAGTTGGGGCAGGCAAGAATAACGTATTTAAAGGAGCATCACTAGTTGTCAGTGATCATATGAGGCAAATATGACATAAGTCACACTCGTTAATTAAAGCTGACCTATTTGGGGGATTTGCTTGACACTTCATGATGTCATTGCTAATTTCCTCTATTAACTATATAAAAAAGTCCACCGGAGACGAATAAGATGAAATTTAACCACCTTTTAAAGTCATTTTTTATGATGATGCTAGTTTTAGGCCTTGTTGCAGGTTGCGCATCAACTCCAGAAGATGGTGCTAATCAGGCAACTGCTGAACAGGCAATTGCAGATGCAAAGTCTAGTAATGCTCAGGCAAAGAAAATGAATGCTGAATGGCGTGATACTGGAAAGATCATTAAGAGTGCTGAAGCCGCATTAGCTGATGGTGATTACGCGAAAGCAATCGAGCTAGCAAATAAAGCACAGCGTCAGGCTGAGGCGGCGATGAAACAAGCGAAAGCAGAAGAGGCTCGATTGAAAGACAGTGGTGCAATCACTGGTGCATCAGAAGATAGCTCATCTTCAAAGCAGGGTGGAGCTGCGATGTCTGGCGAGGATTCATATGAAGTAGTCGGTGGTGATAACTTATGGAATATTTCTGCTAAAGACAGCATCTATTCAAACCCTTACCAGTGGCCACTAATTTATAAAGCAAACCGTGATCAAATTAAAGATGCGGATTTAATTCATCCAGGTCAGGTATTTGATATTGACCGAAGTGCTTCAGGTGCAGATGTAGATGCAGCTGTTAATCATGCTAAAACACGTGGTGCATGGTCTGTTGGTTCAACAGAAGCTTCAGATGAGGCGTATCTTGCACAGTAAGTTAATTCTTATTTAGTTCGATATTTGAAAGGGCTCGCAGATGCGAGCCCTTTTTTTTAGAAATGAATAAAATAAAAAATAGAACTTTCTAATATGCCTGTCTTATAATGGTGATTTAATCGAATACGAATATGAGTGTAAGTATGTATAAATCCTATTTGCGAATTAATCTAGTGCTTCTCATCGCTGTGCTAGTCATATCAATGCAGACTACACTCCATGCAAGTGAGCAGGCTTTTTTTGATACAAGTTTTGGTGACTTCTCCGAAGAGCTTGAAACAGCGAAAGAAGAAGGCAAGAAAGGTGTTTTTATTTTTTTCGAGATGGATGAGTGTCCGTTCTGTCATCGTATGAAAACAACCGTTCTGAACCAACCTGAAGTTATCTCGTTTTATAAAAAACATTTCAAGATATTTCAGGTGAATATTGAAGGTGACGTGGAAATGACTGACTTTCAGGGAAATGAAACCACTCAGAAAGATTTTTCATTTAAGCAGCAAAGGGTTCGTGCAACACCGGTATTTGCATTTTTTGACCTAAGCGGTAAGAGAGTCGTTAAATACACTGGCCCCACATCTAGTGTAAAAGAATTTATCTGGTTGGGGGAATATATGGTGAGCAAAGAGTATGAAAAATCTAGTTTTACTCGTTATAAACGAGCCAGACGACAATCTGACTCAAGTAAATAAGAAACTAGATAAATAAAATTGTAGAGTGTTTGAATAATAAGAGTGGATATTTTAAATAAAACGATAGGTTTATTATTCTGTCTGGTAAATATGCCTGTTGTTATGGCGGATGCTCTACCTGATCCTCTCAGTTTGCAGCAAGCAATAGAGATGGCAGGTGATATGCAGCATTATCAGATTATAGAAGCTGAAGCGTCAATGCTGGCCGCGCAATCAGTCGTAGAGCAGGCGGAAGCTAGTCTGGGTTTTAAAGCGCAATTAGAAATAGAGGCGGCTTATATTGAACCTTCTCGAATAGCCCTTGATCAGTCAGCTAATGATAGTCGTGTGTCTCTTCGAATGACAAAGCCTATTTATAACTTTGGCTCAAGCTCTGAGGACATACAGGCTGCACAAACAGAACAGATCGCAATACAAAATCATATGCCATATATCATTTCTCTGAGAAAGATAGATATTGCAAAACAGTTTTTTGAGGTGATTTTAAGTGACTTAAAATATGCGTGGGATAATGAATCCATGGCAGTCGAGTATATTCGCTTTGAATCAGCACAAGATCGGCATACATTATCTCAGGTATCTGATGTTGATCTTTTAGAATCAGAAAATAATTATATCGATATACTTCATCAGCGACAGTTAAGTGAAATCAATCAACGGCATAGTCGAGCTGTATTAGCTGAATTACTAAATAGACCAACTGAGTTACCATCAAATTTGAAATTTCCAAAGTTAGATTTTTCTGACAATGAAATTCTCGACTATCCAGAATTACTGGAAAAAGTTATGTTAAATAACCCACAGATTTCACTGGCTAAAAAACAACTGGAAGCAGCAAGCCAGAGAGTCTCCGCAGCGGGTAAAAAATTTGGTCCCAGGCTTGATGCAGAAGTTGAAGTGTCGGAATACTCTCGTGTGACTGGCTCACATGATGAGTGGCGCGCTCAACTTAATCTTGTTGTTCCATTGTATGAAAATAGTAGTATCAAGAAAGATGTTTCCATGGCGCGAGCGGCATGGCTTAAGCAACGAGCCAGTTTGCTTAATATAGAAATCAACCTACGTAAACGTGTGTTGGCTTTATGGCAGAAAATTAATGTTTTAAGTAAGCGAAGAAAGCAGCTCGAAACATCACAGGAATTTAGAGAGTTGAGACTTGATAAGAGTCGTGCCTTATATGAAATGGAAGTTCAAACTAACCTGGGTAGCTCAATGGTTGCTATTTCAGAAATACAATATAAGAAAGCAAAAAATGACTTTGAACTGTTTTTAGCTAAGATGCAATTACGTTTATTGTCTGGTGAAACCAACTTGTTTTAGCAATAGATATGAAGTAAATGGTTATTGACATGAAACAGAATAAAACACAGTCAGGTATGAGTGAATAATGAAAAAAAGTAGATTATTACTTACAGGTTTTCTATCTGTTTTTTGCATAAGTTCTCTAGCTGTTGAGCTGGATGCAAAACTAGAATGGTCAGGCTATCAAAAACATGGTTTTGCTGTGAATGGTATTGTTGACAAAGTGGCTTCAAATATTGGTCAAAAAGTTAATAAAGGAAGTGTTTTAGCCAGTTTGATTTCAATGCCCTTTAAGTACGAAATGCAAAAGTGTCAGGCTACAATAAATAAGTTCGATCCTTTAATTTTTGATGCAAAGTTAGAGTTTGATCAGGCAGAGGAGTTGTTTGAGAGGACGGTATTATCTGAAGTTGAATTACAGAAAATAGATGGGCGATATAAAAATTTAGTTGAACAGCAGAATGTAGCTAAAGCAGATTGTTTATTGAAGAAATGGGATATGAAGCTGTCTATTCTAAAGGCCAATGAACCTGTTTATATTCTAAACTCAAATATAAAACCTGGTACTGTTATTTCAGATGAAAATAAATCCGCTATTTTTATTGAATCTGTTTCATCTAAAAAAGCATCTGCCACTGCATCTTTGAGTTATGCTCAGAAAAAACAGTTTAGTATTGGGCAGGAGTTGAAGGTAGTTATTGATCTTCAGGAGTTTCCTGCAAAAATTAAATCAATTGATATGCTGCCGAATACAGAAAAAAAATATAAAGTTATGGCTGAATTTTATTACACAGATATGGTTGAGTCAGGTAAATTAATAAAGATTAAATATTAGGCGAGTTCTGTTCTTAGATTAATTGAGTATTTAGATATGATTTTATATGTAAGCTTGCTATCTCTAAATTTATAACGTTGTTAATGTTTCTCTCGATTTGGCTTTTAGAAAACAGGCTAAAGGATGATTTGATACATACGATTTGCTACACTCAGTAAGTACTTTAAATTTGATACAACAAAACGGCTATTACCCATGAATGCAGTCATCCAGCAAAGCGAAAAGAAGCTAGATATACACGAAGTACTGAAGTGGCTTGAAGGTGACGGTTTGGTATCTAACGAAAATGCCCATATGTTAAGAACATTGGCTGTTGGAAAGGAATATCAGGAAAAGAACCCGTTATGTGTTATTGCCGAGCGCCAATGGGTTGATCAACGAAATGGGCATAGTCTCTTAACACTTGAATCTCTATCTACCTGGCTGGCTGAAAAAGTCGATATTCCCTATCATCGTATAGACCCATTAAAAATTGAAGTTGGAAAAATCACGTCAGTTATGTCTTATGCGTATGCTGCGCGATTCAATATTTTACCCATTTCTGTTGATGATCAATTCATTACTATTGCGACATGTGAGCCATTTGTTAAAGAATGGGAGCAAGAGCTTTCGCGTATAAATAATAAAGAGTTCAAACGGGTAATCTCAAATCCTGATGATATTTCCAGGTACCTTTTAGAGTTTTACACGGTTTCCAAGTCGGTTAATCGGGCTGAGTCTGAATCTCAGGGCCTGGGTAAGGATATCGGCAATTTAGAAAGTTTGATGCAGCTAGGCCGTGCAGGCAAACTGGATGCTAATGATCAGCATGTAATTAATATAGTTGACTGGTTATTACAATATGCGTTTGATCAGCGTGCGAGTGATATTCATCTGGAACCCCGTCGTGATCTTGGTAACGTGCGTTTTAGAATCGACGGTGTAATGCATCAGGTTTATCAGGTCCCCTCTACCGTAATGGCTGCGGTATCTAGCCGAATCAAAATCCTCGGTCGTATGGATGTAGCTGAAAAACGTCGACCACAGGATGGGCGATTAAAAACACGGACACCAGACGGTATAGAAATAGAATTACGTTTATCTACTATGCCAACTGCATTCGGTGAAAAATTGGTCATGCGAATTTTTGACCCTGAAGTGCTGGTTAAGAATTTTAGAGAACTTGGTTTTAGTCAGTCAGATGATGAGCGCTGGCAGTCTATGATTTCAAAACCGAATGGTATTATTCTTGTTACCGGGCCAACTGGCTCGGGTAAAACAACAACGCTTTATACCAGCCTGAAGCAACTGGCAAAACCAGAAGTAAATGTTTGTACCGTTGAAGACCCGATTGAGCTAATAGAAGGCAGCTTTAATCAGATGCAGGTACAACATAATATTGGTCTGGATTTTTCTACTGGGGTTCGCACATTATTAAGGCAGGACCCGGATATAATCATGATTGGTGAGATTCGTGACAGGGAAACTGCGGATATAGCCATTCAGGCTGCGTTAACAGGGCACCTGGTGGTGTCTACGTTACATACCAATGATGCGCCTTCAGCTGTGACTCGATTAATGGAAGTTGGCGTTCCTGCCTATTTAATTCAGTCGACCATATTGGGTATTATGGCTCAACGTTTAGTAAGGGTTTTGTGTCCACATTGTAAACAGGAAGCAGAAATTGATGATGCGACCTGGAAAACATTAGTAAAACCCTGGAAACCGGCTAAACCTAAGAAGATATTCAAGCCTGTTGGATGTTTGGAGTGTAGAAATACAGGTTTTATGGGGCGTATGGGGCTTTATGAAATGTTTACATTCAGTGACGCAATTAAAGAACAGGTTGTTGAGGATGTAAATATGGCGAATTTGAAAAAACTCGCAATGAATGAAGGTATGAGGCCTTTGCGTTTGAGTGGAGCCTTAAAAGTCGCATCAGGTTTAACTACGGTTGAAGAGGTACTGAGGGTAGCACCGCCTGTAGGTCATTAATTCTATAAAAGAAAAAAAGGTGGCGCAGCCCTGCGCCACCAAATTCTTTACAATTAATCTTTAGTTGAGCAGGTTTTTACACCAATTAATGTATATAGAGGGCAGAAACTAAATGCACCGGTTATTAAAGGAATTAATCCCAACCAGCCCCATGGTGTCTGTGGACCAATAAAAACCAGGCTTAATACAGCCAGGCCAATAATTACTCGTAAGATTCGATCGATTCCGCCAACATTGCACATAATTTCACCTTTAATCATTCATTTGTTTATAACTCAGTGAATTTTGCAGAATGCAAGGCCAGAAGTATGTGATGAAGTCACATAAGCAATAAATATTACTATTCAGAAGATATTTTAATTATTCAGCTACTTTCAGTAATTCTTCTCTGTTGGTAACTGTAATGCTACCTCGCTGCAAAGTGATGATTTGTCTCTTTTCAAATTCTTTTAGCTGGCGACTAATTACTTCACGGGCACTACCCAGTTCAGTCGCTAAAATATGATGAGTTGTTTCAATTGTGTTTGAATTTTCACTGAGTTGTAATAATAAACGTGCCAGGCGTATATCGATGTGACCAAAACTCAAACTCTCTACCAGATTAATAACGTCACTAAGTCTTTTTGCATATTGGTCAAATATTATCCTTCTGAATTCTTCTGATTCTGCCAGAGCCCGATTAAATATGGGGAGTGGAATCATTAAAGCAGTTGAATCAATTTCTGTTATTCCTTCTGCAGGATAAGGATTATTAGCAAATAAACAGGCTGTGGTCAGAGTGCAGGATTGTCCGTTTTGCACACGATATAAAATAATCTCACGACCATTTTCTGCTCGACTAAATACTTTTACAGAGCCTTGCAGAACAAGCAGGTAGTTTTTGCAGGCATCACCCTGTCGAAAAACGGTACTATTAGCAGGAACAGTTACTTTTTGTGATTGCGTGTTTAGATACTCAAAACCTTTCTGTTTAAGTAGTTCGGTGAGTGAGTTGTTAACTTCTATTTCAGGCATTAACTTCTATACCAGTGTTTGGTTAATACTCCCATTACTTTGTCCGGGTATTTCCAGGACCCGAGACTACCGTTATATCGTGCTAGTGCTCTACGAATATTGCCTTTTTCCATATCCATATAATACTTAAGAATAGTACATCCCATACGTAAATTGGTGTCTATATCCATCAGATTATCTTCCGGGTGACCAATCTCCTTTAACCAGAAAGGCATAATTTGCATGAGGCCCTGAGCGCCGGATCGAGAAATGGCAAAGTGGTCAAAGCGACTTTCAATGTCAATTAAAGCGATGATTAATTCGGGAGGCAACTCAACCCGACTGGCTTCGCGGTGAATACTACGTAATAAGCTTAAACGCGATTCAGTGTTTTTGACGCGAATTTCTAATCGAGTAGACATATCGAGCAACCATACTTCAGCATGGAAGCGGTCTTCAAAACTTTTAGATTGCTCTATGGCGGATATAAGTCGTTGGCGTAATTTAGGATCGACAGGCTCAGCAGATGCTGTATATGAGTTGAAGATGAGAGAAACTAAAAGTAGTTTACAGAAAGATAAAATAAATGAACGTAAATATAAGCTTATATTTAATTTATGTGTCAGTAAAATATGACTGCTTAGAACTTTTAAACCAAGCAGCTTACTTTTAATTATGCTCATTTACATTTTCTTCATTTTTTCTTAGTTAATAAATATTCAACGATATTAGCTAATTCAATATCCTGTTTCTCTTCATCGCAACGACCTTTATATTCAATCTTAGCATCATCCAGACCTCGTTCACCTAAAACTAAACGATGCGGGATGCCAATCAGCTCTATATTGGCCAACATTGAACCTAAGCGTTCTTTCTGGTCAAACATCAGTACATCTAAGCCTGCGTCTGAAAGCTCTTTGTATAGCTTTTCAGCAGCGTCTTTTAAGCGTTCAGATTTCTGCATATTTATCGGAGCCAGTGCCACATCAAAAGGTGCAATGTTTTGTGGCCAGATAATACCGTTATCATCATGATTTTGTTCAATTGCCGCGGCAACAACGCGGGTAACGCCGATACCATAACAGCCCATGGTCATTGTTTTTTTAGAGCCATTTTCATCCAGTACAGTAGCCTGTAATTTATCGCTATATTTATCACCTAGTTGAAAAATGTGTCCGACTTCTATGCCTCGAACAATAGATAAAGTACCTTTGCCATCAGGGCTGTTATCACCTTCAACCACGTTACGTAAATCTGCTGTAACGGGTTCAGCGATATCACGACCCCAGTTTACGCCCTTGAAATGCTTACCATCTTCATTTGTACCACATACAAAATTAGCAGTATGAGCGGCATTATGGTCGGCAATAACCGTGATTTTAAGATCAGGGCCTACCGAACCGGGGCTGCAGCCTGCAACCGCCTTCACCTGCTCTTCCGAAGCAAAATTTAATGGTGAAGCCACCTGCTCAAGCTGCTCTGCTTTAATTTCATTAAGCTCATGATCACCCCGTAAAACTAGTGCAATCACAGAATTTTCTTCAACGCCATCAACTAACAGGGTTTTTAAACACTGACTGGTTTTAATATTCAGAAACTCTGAAACTTCTTCAATACTGTGTTTGCCCGGAGTTTCAACGGTGGCCTTCTCCTCTGTGGCAGCAGTACGTTCATCCTGAGGAGGAAGCGCAGCGGCTTTTTCTATATTGGCCGCATAGTTTGAGTCGCTGGAGAAAGCGATGGCATCTTCACCGGAGTCTGCAAGTACATGAAATTCATGGGAGCCTGATCCACCAATGGAACCTGAATCAGCGATTACAGGTCTAAAATCGAGGCCAAAACGGGTAAATATATTAGTATAAGCCTGGTGCATATGATCATAGGTCTTTTGTAATGAGGCCTGGTCTATATGGAATGAGTAGGCATCTTTCATAATGAACTCACGAGAGCGCATTACACCGAAGCGGGGGCGTATCTCATCACGGAATTTTGCCTGTATTTGATACCAGGTGATCGGTAGTTGTTTGTAACTGGATAATTCACGGCGAGCGAGATCAGTAATAATCTCTTCATGAGTTGGGCCTAAACAGAACTCTCTCTGATGACGGTCATTCAGGCGCAGCAGCTCTGGGCCGTATTCGTCCCAGCGTCCTGATTCCTGCCATAATTCAGCCGGTTGAACGCCGGGCATAAGGACTTCAAGGGCATCAACTTTCTCCATTTCATCTCGGACGATATTTTCTACTTTACGTAAAACACGGATACCCAGTGGTAACCAGGTATACAATCCAGAAGCCAGACGACGGACCAGGCCCGCTCGTAGCATTAATTGATGACTGATGATTTCTGCATCTGCAGGAGTTTCTTTAAGGGTAGAAAGTGGAAATTTTGATACGCGCATGGAGGTTTCCGTGTAAATAGATAAAATGCCAACTAAATAATCATAACAGTTAAGTTAGAAAATTAATCAGGACATGTGAATTGCAGGTGATTTTACAAAACTATTGGGGATGCGTGAATAAGAATCTACGGCTTATACGGATATTATTGCAATTTAGCCTGTGTTTCATGCCCGTGGTGTCAACTGGCGCGATATCAGAGTCAGAAATAACGCTAAAAGAGTTAGATATATCGGCTGTGTATATAGAACGAGCCAGGAAATTGCAGTTGGCGGATAAAACGGCCTGGTTGAACTTACTGCACTATAAAAGCACACTTTTTGGCGGTCTCAAGAGTCAGGTCGATGATAGTGGGTTTTTCCTGGCAGATAATGGCTCTGTTAATGCGCAGGCAGAGCTGGAAGCTAATTTAGCTGGTTTCTTTAGCCGCAAAAAAACAGCACACCCCCGTTGCCTGTTTCCTGCAAGACTTCACTGGTTGAATTCACAATTGAATTTTAGTGAGCAATTACCAGAGCTTGAATGTGCAAAATACAATAACTGGAAACAAAAATTAGCTGCACAGCAAGTGACTCTGTTGTTTCCGAGCATGCACCTGGAAAATCCGGCATCAATGTTTGGGCACACTTTTATTCGTTTTGACAGGCCAGACCATAATCACCTGCTTAGTTATACCTTAAGTTATGCCGCATCATATGATGAGTCCGACAATGTTCTGGTTTATTCATGGAAAGGCATTACCGGTGGGTACCCGGGCAAGTTTTTTCTACAGGCATATTTTGAAACATTGCAGGAATATAGTGATATTGAGCAACGTGATATCTGGGAATATCAATTAAATCTGGATAATCAGGAGATTGATCAGTTAATTCGTCACCTGTGGGAAGTTAAAGGCGTTAATTTTGACTATTTCTTTTTCAGGGAGAACTGCTCATATCGCTTATTGGCGTTGTTAGATGTGGCCAGAGAAAACATAAATATGAGTATGGATACGCACCCATTGTACGCGGTGCCAGTCGATACGGTGCGTGATATTGAGCAAGCTGGCTTAATAACTGAAAGACATTATCGACCTGCAACGCATAATAAGATTTCACAAATGTTAGCGCAGGTAGATGATAAAGAAAAACGGGCAGCTATTGCTTTAACCAGGTATGAAATATCAATAGATTTCATTTCAAAACAATTTACAGAAAATGAACAGGCAAGAATTTATCAATTAGCAGATGCAATACTAAATCAAAATAAAACATTATCTAAAGATCAGCAGTTTTTACAGTTAAAGGTATTAAGTGCTCGTAGTCATCTTGCAGTAGATAAACATGAATTTAACTATATAGAGACACCTCCCGAGCTCTCACATCAGTCAGCACGTTGGCAGCTTTCATCTGGACGTTACATGGTGGATGATCTTGAAAAACAGCGGTTTTATGAAGTTGGACTCAGGCCTGTCTTTCATGATTTGCTTGACGTAAATAAAGGCTTCATAGATGGAGCATCGATTAATATACTGGATCTTCAGCTCAGGTGGTACCAGGAACAGGAAAAATTAAAGTTGGAAAAGTTAGACTTTTTTTCTCTTAAGTCTGTTGTTGCCGTAAACCCGTGGGCGATGCCACTTTCCAGAAAAGTATCATTTCAACTAAAGCGACGTAATCTCGATGTAAATGATGAAATAACTGAGTTTGAATTTCAGTTTGCTATGGGGTACTCGATGAATTTAAATAATGCCCTGATATATGCACTGGCACAGACTCAATTTGAATATGCCACCGAGTTTGAAAATAATCATGGATTATATTTGGGTCTGAATACAGGTATCCTCTGGTCGTTTGATAATGCAATGATTTCAGGGCAAACTAAAGTTGATTATCAGCTCCTGGGGCACTTATCGGGAGAGGAGGGTGATATTCAAAAATTGAAGGCAGGCATACAGATTAATATTGTAGAAGACCATGCGTTGAGGCTTGAGTATGAGTTAATAGACTATGAATTATTTGAGATTCAGGAGGCAAAGCTTAGTTACTTTATGTACTTCTGATATTTAGTAAATAAAACCAAGTATTTTCACTAATTATGCATATTTTTAGAATTTTGAACTACTTTTAGTATGTGTATTGAAATTTCAGAGAGAGAAAAGCACATGAGAAAAACACTATTATTCCTAATAACCCCATTTTTATTATTACTATCATTTTCATCAATCTCCGGTGATACGGTTTCCCCTTTAACTATTGAGGGTGCAACCTCTATAGATACCCTGAAAGCGAAAGAGTTGTTTGATAAAGGTGCATTATTTGTAGATGTACGAAGTAACAAAGATTGGGATGCCGGGCGCATACCTGATGCGCTTCATCTGGAGTTAAAAAAAGTATTTAATGAACAGTCTTTAAGTAAGGAAGCGGGTAAAGACGAAGCGATGATTATCTACTGTAACGGTGAAAAATGTTTACGGAGTTCAAAGGCTACAACTCTGGCAGTAAGCTGGGGTTTTAAAAAGTTATTTTATTATCGTGATGGTCTACCTGCATGGAAAAAAGCCGGTTACCCGGTTGAATAGAGTTTATATTTAAACATTTGGAGATTTAGATGTTATTACGTGTTCGAATAACTGTTTTAGTTGTTTTTATTATCATATTAGTGGGAATTGCTTTTGAAACCGCCAGTTGGATTACTTTAGAAAACAGCAAAGAACGATTTGAACAATCTACCATGGAAGGTAGATCCGAATTATGGAAGCAAATAATAAATAGTCAGGCGAGTGCCATGGCTAACAATACATCTGCCTTAATTCGAGATAGAGCTACCAGAAAAGCATTGAAAAACATGGATGTAGCCATGTTGAAGGAAAACGTATCAACTACCTATAATCTGTTGAATGCTTCTGGCGTTATATCAAGATTACAGATAACAGATGTAGTTGGCAAAGTTCTTTATTCTTCTAATACTTCATTTTCCGAGAAAAGCAGAAAGTTATTAATTGATAAAGCCATTACGGGGGGTAAAGTTGTTAGCGGTATTGAACGAGATGATGATGGAAAGCTTCTTAATGTAGTTGCTTTTCCTCTTAGTATGAGAGGAAAAGTTATTGGCTCGGGTGTTTATGCAAAAGATCTCACGCAGGCTATTGCAGAATTTAAAAACATCAATAATTCAAGTGTGATAATTGTCAGCGCTAATGGCGATATAGATTATGTAACAGATAAAGATCTGTTTAACGGCCTCAATTCTGGCCTGAGCAGTATGGATTCAAATTCTATTTCTGTGTTAAACGCACAAGACAATTACTATTCGGTGGTAAATTTACCTGTTAAGGATGATGGGGGAAATGTACTTGCTAGTTTTATTACAGCTAAAAACTTTACCGAAAGTTATAACCACCAACAATCTGTTAATCTAATATCAATGATAGCCTTAATTGTCGTTGTACTTGTGTCATTACTGATTGTTTATTTGTATATGGCGTTTTTACTAAAACCACTTGATCAGGCTGTAAGTAATCTGACAGAAATATCAGAAGGTAATTTATCTTTAGATATTAATGTGAAATCAAATGATGAAATTGGCTCCTTGCAAAAAGGCATGCGAACAACAGTTGAAAAATTAAGGGATATTATTTCGCAAATTATAACTATGACAGGGCAGTTAAGTAATGCCAGCAATAATATAGGTCATTCGGCGGCATCTACCAGAGATGGAGTGCATAAAGAGCAAGCTGAGCTGTCACAACTAACAACAGCCATAACAGAAATGACTGCGACAGTGCAGGAGGTGGCTAGAAATGCGAGTGTAGCTGCTGAGTCGACTGAAAAAGCAGATGCTGAAGCGCGTGGAGGTCAGCAACTTGTACAACAGACTATTTCATCAATCAAATCTCTTGCCACAGAAGTTGACAATGCAAGTCAGGTAGTTAATCAGGTAAAAGAAGACAGTAATGCAATAGGTGCAATTCTTGACGTCATCAGAGGGATTGCAGAACAAACAAATTTATTAGCTCTAAACGCGGCTATTGAAGCGGCCAGAGCAGGAGAGCAAGGTCGTGGTTTTGCTGTTGTTGCTGATGAAGTGCGTTCTCTCGCCAGTCGGACGCAACAATCCACACAAGAAATTCAGGATATGATTGAAAGTCTCCAATCAAAAGTGCATGGTGCATCATTAGTTATGTTGAGTAGTCAGGAAAAAGTTAATGAATCTGTGTCATTAGCGAGTAAAAGTGGTGACTCATTAAACGTGATTACAACCGCCGTAACCAATATAAGTGATATGAATATTCAAATTGCTACTGCTGCTGAGCAACAAGCAAGTGTATCTGAAGAAATTAATCGCAATGCGGTTAATATTAATCAAATATCCGAGAGTAGTGCAGAGGGAGTTGATGTTATTTTTCAGGGAACTGATCAGTTAGCAGATATTACTAATAGCCTTAATAATATTGTTAATAAATTTAATACCTGAACAAACGTTAAAAAATAAGTATTTCTTAATCCCTGGTCTAATCCCTGACCTATATGATACTCAAGGTTAATTGTTTATTGCAGATTCGAGTAAATATACAATCTATTGTAGGTAGTAAGAGGGTAAAAACAATGAATGATTTTGTTGGTTATAACGCCCAGGTAAGTTAGCAAGTTGATGGCGAGAGTAAAATACTGCTTGTCAGTCTTGATAAATAATTCTCAATTAATAGTTTTCTTGTGATGTTTTTAAATAAATAATTACAGGAAATGTTTTTAAGATCAAGATAAGTGCTAGTCATAAAATTACAGGATTATTTGTTAACAGCCACACACTGCATCAGGCTTAGTATGGCTAATTCATAACTTTATGTTTTGAATTGATTTATCATACTGTTTAACGTATTTGCCTGTACAGTAAGTCCATCACTAGAGCAGGTTAGTTTTGATACACCGTCTACAATTTGATTGCTCATATCCTCTATACGCACGATATTACGATTTATCTCTTCTGATACAGCTGCCTGCTGCTCCGTTGCTGTTGCAACCTGATTACTCATATCGCTTATTTCAGCGACTGAACTGGTAATTGAATCTAAATTGTTTCTAACAATCGATGTTTGCTCTACCGCTTTTTTAGCTTGTTCGCGACAAATATTAGTTACATCAACTGCCTGATGAGAGCCACTCAATAACTTCTCTATCATGTTGTTTATTTCCTCAGTTGACTCCTGAGTTCTACTGGCTAAGGCTCGAACCTCATCGGCTACAACAGCAAAACCTCTTCCTTGCTCTCCAGCTCTGGCCGCTTCGATAGCCGCGTTTAGAGCTAATAAATTAGTCTGTTCAGAAATGCCCCTGATCACATCAAGGATAGTAGTAATCGATTCAGTATCCTGTTCAAGTTGGTGAATAGTGTCACCGGCAATTTCTAATTGGCTAGATAGTTCCTGAATTTGAGAGGCCGCCTGATTTATGACCTGTTTACCACTGTTTGCTTCATTACTAGTGTTGTGAGCTTTTTCGGCAGTAATATTTATATTTCTTACAACTTCCTGAATAGTTGCTGTCATTTCAGTCATCGCAGCAGCTACTAATTGTGTTTCAGATTGCTGGTTTGTTGTATGACTACTCGTATCTTGAGTGATTTGTATTATATCATCGGATGACATGGATAACTGGGACGTTGTACCGGATATCTGAGAAATCAAATCAACAAGGTGCTGTCTTAATTCTTCAACAGATTCTAATAATTGACCTATCTCATCATTGCTGGTTGAAATGATTTTAATAGTTAAGTCACCTTCAGCAACCCCATGAATATTATGAACTGCGGCAGGTAGAGTTGATAATGAACGGTTCATTACAAAAAATAGAATGGCAATACCAATAAAAATAGCAAAGTTGCCGGCAATAAAATAAGTTTTTGATGAGCTCTCAGCTTTTTTCTGATTAGCTAAAGCGTGATTCATATTTATTATAGTGTCGCTTAATAGGGTATCAACTTTGAGAGACATCTCAGCGGCAACTTTATCAAACTCAGCCATCATATGGTTACCACCAGCAGGTCCTTCATCAATATAAGACTGTGCCATTTTTTTGCCAGTATTATAATAAGCATCGAATACAGGTAACATGCTCTGGTAAAGTTCTGTGTTGACAGGGTCTAACTCCGTGAGTTCCTGTATCAGTTTTTTAAATTTTTCAGCATTATTTTTTGCTTCATCAAAGCCGTCGTCTAAGCCGTCTTGAGCACGGGTAGCACTAATATCAGTTAACCATTGCTGGACTTGAACTACACTAAGTTTTAACTGGTGAGATTTATTAAGAATGGGAAGGCCGATGCTTTCAAGATGTATGGTCTGATTCATAATGACATTGTTTTTTGAAAATACGAGTATTGCTTGTATAGCCCCTATAACTGCTAGAATAATTATTAATAACAGGAAGCTTTTTCTCAAACCCAGATTAAACATAATTTAATATCTTCCTTTTATCATAAAATTTTAACAAAAACACATACACAGAAAACATTCACTACTGAAATAAAATTGCGCATTAGCAATGTATAGTATTAAATCCTACAAAAATCAAGGTTAATTGTTATTGAACTGTTTTTAATAAAATTAATAATATTATAAATCTAAAATTAGAGTTGGAAAGTTTGTGTATCTTAATTTTTAAGTGCTAAATGTTACATAGAGATGTGTTGTATAAAATTGTGAAACTAATTTATTTTTGTGTTTTAAATGCGGTATTGAATGATCTTGAAGCCATATTCAAGTTGTAATTTAAGTTGCAGTAGAAAAATTAAATTTTATGACTATACTAAATTTTAAGATTATAAATAAATACATGTAAATGTTTCATAAAAAAGACAATGACTTTAAATTTATCACTTGCCTATGCTTTGTAATGTTAAGTGTTATGCCGTCAATTTTATATGCGGAGTCTGTAACCGTTGATAGACAACTAGTTTCGAATCTTGAAAACCAGTTGAAATTACAGCAATTGCAGATTGACGATCTTAATAAAAAATATGTGAATGGTTTTATTAGAGAAGATGAAAGTACTAAGTCATCTTTAGAGCTAGCTGGCTTTTTTGATGTTACGGCTCATTCTGCAGATAATAGTGAGCACCCTTTTGATCTAGGGGCTTTTGAACTGGATTTACAATTTGACCAGAGTGAGCATTTTTCAGTAAGTACTGCTTTAGTGTGGGATGGTGATGCTGCGGAAGTCGCTGTAGCAGTACTTGATTATCATGCTAATAGTCATAATGTTCCTACTCGTGGTAGTTTGTATGGTGAAGCCGGATATCATGTTCAATTTGGCAGATTCGATATTCCCTTTGGCGTTGATTATGAATATTTTGCAGCACCAGATCGACCAAACATAACTGCACCTTTAACAACACAGCGTATTCAGGATGATGGATTTAATGGCGACGGTCTAAGGGCATATGGGAGCTGGTCACAAATAGATTATGCCGCTTACTGGACAAACTCTCTATTTGAAGACGAAGGAAACAGTATAGGCACTCGTATCGGTTTTTTCCCCGGAAGAGATCCTTTTAGTGTGCATAATAGAAATTCACAAAGTGATTTTATTATTGGTTTATCCTGGCTATATGATATGGATGCTGACGAAGAAAAACGAAATGAACTACAGGCTTTAGATATTACATGGCGTTATGGAATTGTAGAGTTGGTAGCTGAATATATAAAATTAGACCATTTCGATACTATTACATTGCCAGGTGGTGGCTCAGCGGGTCCAGCTGACGAACAAGGTTACAATTCACGATTATTAATTGATTTTGAAACTATAGCGTTTTTTATAGGTTACGGAGAGTGGCGTCCAGATTATAGTGCTGTACTTGATTCTGACGATCCGAGTATTAGTTATAATGTTGATAAGTTAAATCGAGTAACGTTAGGTGGAAGGTATATTGTAGGAGATTATTTACAAATGAAACTGGAGTACTTGAGTCATATGGAAACCTCAACTGAGGAACCTGACTTCGAAAAGCGTAAATTAACTTTTCAAATGGTTGCTAGTTTTTAAAAGTATAAAAATAGTTATGATTAATTCCAGACATTTAATTAACAAATTAAAATATTGTACTCTGTTTTTATTATGCGTCTATACGATAGTAATTCGTGCCGATTCGAATTTTAATCCACATGATATTGTAACCGAAAACAATAATAAAAAAGAACAATGTTTAAGCTGTCACATAAATAAACCCTTAGAAAGTATTAAGCTAATGGGAAAGTATGTATTACCTGATATGAATGAATTTGTTAAAAATGAAACATTAATGTGTAAAGAATGTCATGGTGATGATAGTTCTAGCCATATAGTCGGTGTTACACCTGATTATACGGTGCCCGCGGATTTTCCGCTTGATAATGAAAATAAGATTACTTGTCTAACATGTCATTATGTACATGGTAGTCTTGAAAGTGATAGACCAATGGCAAGCAGCAGTTTTATGGATCACTTATTTAATCGTGATAGATTAAAGAAAAGTTATGTTCTTCGAAGAAATAATGCGGAAGGTGATATGTGCCTTGCCTGTCACAGTAAAGAATGAGTCGTATTTATGAATAATTCAGATATTAAAAGAAATACTATATTTATACAGAAAAAATTTCAGGCACGATCAATAATTACGGTTGTGAGTATTATTGCCATATCTGGATTAATATCAGGTGTGCTGTTGTATTTTTTACTAGCTAACGAATTAAGTAGTGAGCTTCAGGTTGCGCATACTCAAATACAAAATACCTGGGACAGCCTGGCTCCGGCAATTATATTTGGAAATGTAGTGACTGTAATTGTAACAGGTCTGGTTGCAGCTATAGCTGTGCTTTATCAAAGCCATAAAGTAGCGGGTCCTATGTATCGTTTGCAGACTATCTGTGAAGAGGTTTCCAAAGGAAACTATAATCCTGTGTCTTCTTTACGTAAAGCAGACCAGTTAACGGCACTTGCCGAATCTTTTGAAACGATGTTATTGGCTTTACGTGCTAAACAAAGCTCTAAATCTGAGGTAATTACGGAGGTTCAACTGTTGGTCTCGTCTTTACTAAAAGATGCGGATAATGATAATCAGAAAAAAATATTAAATGAGATGCAGGCGAAGCTTAATGTTTTGAGTTAAATAAAATGGTTAAAAAATTTAAATACTATAGAAAATATCAAAAAGTTCGTTTATCCCAGCCCCACATATGACGTTCGGGATTAATAAATTCAATATAAATGCGTGACACATCAATTGCCGTGTGTGTATTGATGAACTCACATAACTTTTTAGAAAATGTTGCGGTTAAATCTTCTGCTAATCCCAAACTCTTTAGTGAGAGTAATGCACAGGGCTGGTTATTCCCCGCGAACATTAAACATTGATCATCTTCAATATTAATCATGACATAACTTTCAGGTTTACCTAATAACTCAGCGGTGGCTTTTGAAGCCACTTTAGCTAGAGACGCCTTATTCTCAATTTTAATATTTGTTTTGATATTTAACAGGGGCATATTATTTGCAGTGTTTCGCAATTAAGCTTTTAGCCTGACTCATTTTCGCTTCTTTTTGGGTTTGTGACATATAAGTAACATTGCCATCTTTATCTTTGCTACGAATTCGGCCTACAGATTGCATTGTTGACAGATTTTTACGGGCCTGTGCGCAAGCGACTAAACGACGTTTTTTTTCAGCAGCAGTTTCTACTTTCTTTTCAGGTTTTTCAGGTTCCAAGTTTTTTTTGTCTGTTTCATCAGTAGCTGCATTGTCTGTATTCCCATCAGAGCCATCGGTACCATTGGTTCCGGGGCGTTTATAGCTAGATGAGTCTCGTGGTGCGTATTGCTGTACGTCCATTTTTTCTGATGATGCATCAGCAGGTCTCTGTTGTCCGTAATGAACGTTACCTTCAGCATCAACCCATTTATATATTCCCGCAATGGATAGGGAGCATGTGAGTGAAAGTATGCTGAAAAGTACAATCTGACGAATAGATTGATTAATTGTTTCCCTGTTTAAATTCATGTTGTTCGCTTTCGTTATTTAGGTTATCTCTTGATTTTATAGTAGTTTTACTGATTTATGCCAATTTCAATTCAAAATTATTGCCATTCAATAGATATATGACAACATAATCTTTGCATATGGAGCGCTGGTTTTGATACTATATCGCCTCCTTAGAGTACCTATAAGTAAATGTTATGGCAGATAGAAGACTAAAAGTATTTCATACGGTAGCCAAGTTATTAAACTTTACCAAGGCTGCGGATGCTCTACATATGACTCAACCGGCGGTAACTTTTCAAATTCGTCAGTTAGAAGAATATTTTAATACTCGGTTATTTGACCGAACCCATAATCGCGTAAGCCTGACTGAAGCGGGGCAGCGAGTTTATAGTTTCTCTGGTCGTATCTTTGAGCTCTATGATGAAATGGAGCATGCTATTCGCGAAATGACAGGTGATGTAAGTGGCATAGTCACCCTTGGCGCCAGTACAACAATTGCAGAATATATGCTGCCATTTTTATTAGGTGACTTTAAATCTAAAAATCCGGAAGTGAATATTCGTCTCAAAGTATCTAATACCGATGGTATTGTATCTATGGTTGAGAATAACGTGATTGACCTGGGTATTGTTGAAGCATCTGTGAGCAATAAAAACTTACAGGTAGATGTATGTAGAATGGATCAGTTAGTCGCCATAATGCCCCCCGAACATGAGTTATCGGGTTTTGAAACCCTTACAGCTCAGCAGTTAATCACACAGCCATTTATATGTCGCGAAGAAGGTTCGGGTACACGAGAGGTGATAGCGGAGTATCTACAGGAAACGGGGGTTAAAGAAGAGCCCAAAGTTTGCCTGGAGCTGGGTAGTCCTGAATCAATTAAGAGTGCTGTTGAGGCAGGTATGGGTATATCCATTATGTCTCTCTCAACTGTACAGAAAGAAATAAAGCTGAATACGCTTGTTGCGGTTCCATTAGAGCCGGCTTTAGAACGTCCATTTTCATTTGTGCACCAGCGCCATAAGTTCAAAGTACGCGCGATGGAAGAGTTACTTGAATTTGCTAAGCAATATTGCGTTTCTCATCCTGGTAAGTAAAAAACAGACAATAACTGTTGTTATAGAAACAATAATTTTATCTCAACAGTTATTCAAACAATAATATAGTGTCGGAACGACAATCTAAACCCCATACAAATTTCCTGTTACAATAAATACCCATATTTATTCAGGAGAGATATTTTGACCCCCTCAGCGCAATCACTAACGTCAATATTTGAAGGCCTACCTGAAAAAGACCAGAATACATTATTCGAGTTTGCCGAGTTTTTAAAATCACGTGCACCTGACCCAGCGTCAAAAATTACTGAACCTCTGGGGATATCCCGACCTGAAGAGGAAAGTGTTGTAGCTGCAATTAAACGATTGAAAAAAAATTATCCAATGGTTTCTCAAAAAAAATTATTAAATGAAACCTCTGAGCTTATGATGCAGCATATGATGCAGGGTAAAGCATCGGCTGATGTTATCGATGAGCTTGAGCTGTTATTCGAAAATAAATTTAAAATAGCAACCGGTAATACAGAGTGATTGAAGTACTACGCGATTGGTATAAAAGGCATTTTTCTGATCCACAGGCAGTTATTCTTGCTTTAATGCTGATTTTTGGTTTTGCACTGATTACCTTTATGGGTAATGTGTTAACACCGGTTATTGCAGCTGTGGTTATTGCTTATGTACTTGAGGGTATAGTCTGGAGATTACGTCGTTTAAAAGTGCCCCACGTATTAGCTGTTAGCCTGGTGGTGGTTGGTTTTGTTGTTACTTTACTGGTTTTAATGCTGGGTTTATCTCCTCTTATTTCAAAACAGCTGACACAGTTTTTTCTTGAATTGCCAAATATGTTAACTAAAGGTCAGAGTTTACTCATAAGTTTACCTCAGGATTATCCTTTTATATCTGAAACACAAATACAGGATATTGTCTCACACGTTAATACCGAGTTAGCTTCCATAGGGCAACTGGTCGTTTCCCAGTCTTTATCATCAGTTGTTAACCTGTTTACTGTACTGGTATATATGGTTGTTGTGCCACTGTTAGTTTTTTTCTTTTTGAAAGATAAAGCAAGTATTCTAAACTGGTTAAGTCGTTTTTTACCTAAAGAAGATGGTTTGGCTACAAAAGTATGGAAAGATGTAGATAAGAAAATTGGTAGTTATATTCGAGGTAAGTTATTTGAAGTTGTTGTTGTCGGTATAATTACATATATTCCTTTTAAAATATTTGGACTACAGTATGCGGCATTATTAAGTTTGTTTGTAGGGCTTTCAGTTATTATTCCGTATGTAGGAGCAGTGGCAGTAACCATACCCGTTGCGTTAATTGCCTATTTTCAATTTGGTATAGGTTCGGAATTTTTATACATTATGCTGGCTTATTTATTAGTACAGTTTCTGGATGGAAATTTACTTGTACCACTTTTGTTTTCTGAAGTTGTAAATATGCACCCGGCTGCCATTATTATGGCAGTATTAGTTTTCGGCGGATTATGGGGGGTATGGGGTGTGTTTTTTGCAATTCCCCTGGCTACCTTAATTCAGGCAGTAATCAATGCCTGGCCAGAGAGTCTTGTAAATAATAGTAGTGCCTAAAATTCTGACCGATATAATGTTTTTAATGTCGATTTTAAAACAGCTTCCATCCATTGACCGAAGTCAGACGGGGAGAGGATGATTTTTCGTAATTGTTTTAATTTTGCATTAATCATCACCTGTCTCCTATATACTGTTTTACAGGGAGAGTTAGAATTATTCCAGGTTAAAATTTAAATATTATAATTCTAGTAATATAAAAAATATTCTGAAGATTAATGATGCTTTTTATAATGTTTTTTTCGGCGCATCTTTAGTTTTCGAGACCACCAGACCCACAGGCCGCTGATGCCTAATAACATCATAAGCAAAGCACTTATATCCATGATATAAATCCCCCACTTATCGTTAAAAATACGTCCTGAGTGTAGATCGAGAATGACCCTTTCCAGGTTTAATCCCTGTCCGCGATACCCTTGTTTTAGTTTCTCTATTTGAACCTCAGATAGAGTAAAGGGCATTGCCCAGCTTGATACGGCTAACTCATTAGTTTGCCAGGTAGTGAAATCAGAATTCGAAATATACGTATTGTTACTAATATCTAACAATATTATTTTGTTATCAATGGCGCTAATTTTTTTAACAGGTAGAGAGAAGCTAATCGGCATAAGCTCAATAATTTCTCCCTCGTTATCCACGAGTAGTACAAATCTCTCCAGAGCAATAGCAATTATGTCATCAATCTTGACGGCTCCCTGTAATTTTTCTTTATGGGAGTAGAAGCTAAGTCCATTAAAAAATAACTGATCATTCCACTGACTCACCCAGCTGTTGCCAGCATTGTAGTTAACAGGTGTTCCCTGTGGATTAATGTCATACCAGTTTAGAATTAAATCTGACTCAATAATAGTTTCATCAAGTTTCAGACCTTCTGTGTGGTTAAGCATAATGCCGGTTATGGAAAGAATGAAAATTAATAAAAGTGCAGCCAGCCCTAAACGTCTATGCCATAAAAAAAATGCAAAAGGTTTTTTCCGTCGACTCACTTTGGGGTAGCCTGTGACTGTATTGCATTGTTTAACAGAAGAGCGATACGCGCTAATTTTTCTAACGCTCGCACAGAAAGCGTGGCGCCTGATACACCGTCTATTGTTTCACTTAAAGTGTGATCCTGGTTTAGTGTTAGTTTATTAAACTGCTGAGTAAAAAAAGGGTAACGAACCTCCCAACCTCTGGTTTCTCTGAAAACCAGAACTTTTAGGAGACTGATTTTATTATCATCAATTACCACACCGATAGTGATAGGTTTCTTCTTGCCTATTTCCTCAAGTACCCAGACACTTCGAGTTTCGTTTTTCCAGTAACGTATTCTTTTATATGCACTCTTGTGTTGTAGAATGCTTTCGATCTGTTCACGTAATTTTCCCTTAACCCATATAACCTGTGGTTCTGGTAGCTGAGTAAATGCTTCGGCGACAAACTCAGCAGGTTGCTGGTATGTGCCTTTGGCAAAACTGTTACTCGCGGCAATAATTAAACATGTGAATAATATTTTATAAATCATTAGTAAATTTTATCAGGAGTTTCAACTAAAGCTAGTATTTGTGGTTTAATCATTAGCCCATGAAGATTTAATTTTAAAATAAGCAGAAAAGGGAAGTGCTTCAAAAGCACTTCCCAATGTTCCAGCAATGGATATCGTAAAGACCAACTCACGATATGCTAATAATAGCAGGAGTCTTTTTACTAGAACTGGTAACCAATACCTATATTGAAACCATCAAAGTCTCCAGCATCATCATTTTGCATCTGATAATCTGCTTTGATAACCACATCTTCATGTGGCCAATAGTTGATACCGACATCGGTTTGTGCGGCACCTTCAACAAAGGTAGTTACATCTTTCTGATAATCTATCTCGGTTTGACGTGCAAACACGCCTATTTTATCAGTGAATTTATATGATGCTTCTACAAGGTATCCATTTTGAGATTCAGCTGTTGTATCAATATCCACATCCCAGTCTGCATATAACGCAGTTGCTGTGAATCCAGAGATTGTATATTTAACGTGAGCTTCAAGTAATATTGCACTAACTTCATCAGCAGTTGTGCCTTGTGCTAAATCAGATTGGTATTGAGCCGTACCTGACAATTCAAGCCCCTTTATGCCTGTGTATTTTACACGACCCGTATAAGCGAAAGCGTCTGCTGCAGCATTAGATACTTTTTGACGACCACTACGAATTACACCATCTGCATTATTTAAACCTGATGTAATAGCTAAATCATAACTAATACCACTCGCTGAATTTGCAGAGTACATAACACCACCTTCCCACCAGGTAGCTGGAATAATGTACTTTTCAACATTATTTCGTTCTACACCATAAAACGTAGGTGGCTCGTGAGTTTCATTGATCATGCCAACAGGAATGAGGAAAACACCGGCTTTGATGTTAGCCGTATCACTTGTATCAAACTCTATATAAGCCTGTTCAAGCTCAATTTCACCATTCTTTCCATCACCAGCAATGGAGTGCTCTAATTCTAATTCAGATAAAAAACGGATGTCATTATTAAATTCATGGGCAAAATATAAAACGAAACGGTGAAAATCTATTTCTTTTTTATCTGCATTTTTTAAGTCTGAGCTTAAATTGTTGTAATGCAGTTCACCATAACCACCAATAGTTGTTGCACTGGAATGGCTTGATGAATCTGACGTGTTTTCCAGATTTGCTAAAATCTGGTTGTTTTCTGCTTTCAATTCATCAATTTGTTTTTGTAAGCTGTCCAGGTCAGCAGCAAAAGAGCCGGTTGATGTTAGAACTGCGGCAATAGATGCGCCAATTAAAGTCTTACGTAAAGTCATTCTCAATAATCTCCAAATATTCGCCCGAGGTCTACTTCTGGCCGTGTGTGTTTTTAAAGTGAGGTCATTATATATAATTTTAATGCAAATGCAAATAATTCTCATGTAGATGTACAAGTTAAGAATGATTCTTGTTAAAATTTTTATGGAGAGTAGATCAGGTAAGAAGAGGGGATGGTTTTTTGCACGTCTCCATCGGGGATAGACCGCTGCCTTTTGGCGCTCTGTCCCTTTATTGATACCACCAGGAGCTGATAATGTAGTGAGAGTGACTTCGTAAACCTCTTGAAGACATAAGAGCAGGGGGCAGAGCTTAAAAAGCAAGGTCTGTCCCCGAGTGTCTCAATCAGACGAGACGGCGAGACGAACAACAGGTTCTTATGATCTGAAAGAGATTTCCCTGTTCATGTTTATCCCCCTCGGGGAAAGGTCTTGCTTTTTAAACCCTCACCCATACCACCATGAGCTGACGGGGTTATGAGTTGACTCCGTAAAACTCCTGATGGCATCAAAAAAGGGGACAGAGTGGGGAAGTTGCTCAGTCCCCGATGGAGATTAATCATACGACCTGGTGTGAGAGTTTTTTGTTTTTGACTGGAGGTGTTATCTCAATCAATCCACTGATAAAGCTCAATAGCTTCAGGTTCACAGCTATGACAACCGCCACCACAGGTAGTGCCCTGGGGGAGTTTTGTTATTTTGCCTTTACTAACCCATTGCTCAAGAATAGGCCGTAAAGCATCCTGCTCCATTTTGAATTCCAGCGCCATATCACGCAGTGGAGCTTGCCCTTTAGTTTTCAGGTAGTCCCTGATATCAGTTAAAATCATGCGGATACCTTGCTGAGTTTTTGATTGGCTCGTCCTGCATAACGCATATAACTTATAGCAATAATCACTACGACTAGAATAGCTCCAATCCATGCAGCAGAACTTGTCGGGTGTTGATTGAATCGAGCCGTCTGATAAAACAGGGTTGATGCTGACCATGCCATACCTGTACTCCAGGCTAATGCAAACCACATCCAGCGGGCACCGGCCTCCCGATATATCGCAGCGGTTGCGGCAACGCAGGGTGCGTATAACAGAATAAATAACAAATAAGCAAATGCACCTACCTGACCATCAAAGCGTTTAACCATAGCCCCAAATGTAGCGGTGTCCACATCCTGTTCGTTTGCAGCCGCAGTTTGATCGGATGTGTTGTCCAAAACATTAAAACCAAGAGGGTCCGTCAGGTTGTTTAAGACATCAGATAAGTTTGCTGGAATGGTTTGTAGTGCCTCGCCTATTGAGCCAGTAAGTGAAAACTCAGTTTCTTCAGATGTTGTTGATTCTGGTAAATCCATTTGTGAATAAATTGCATCAAGAGTGCCTACAACAACTTCTTTAGCTAATACACCTGTAAATATACCCACAGTTGCGGGCCAGTTGTCTTCTTCTATACCCATTGGTGAGAATACAGGGGTAATGCTACGGCTAATGGCACTTAAAACTGAATCTTTCTGGTCTTCATTACCAAAACTGCCATCTGTGCCCCATGAATTGAGGAAGTTGATAACCAGTACCATGAGAATAATGATTTTGCCGGCATCCACTAAAAAACCTTTTAAGCGAGACCAGGTGCGAATCAATACATCACGTGTTTTGGGTAAGTGATAAGTGGGTAACTCCATTAAGAACGGCGAGGCTTCTCCCGGTAATAGCGTAGATTTAATAATAAATGCGGTAAAAATAGCGAATAATATACCCACTATATAAAGTAGAAATACAATATTCTGACCACCCTCAGGAAAGAAAGCTGCCGCAAACAGGGCGTACACTGAGAGGCGGGCACCGCATGACATAAAGGGAGCCATCATAACTGTAATAATGCGCTCACGATGATTTTCCAGTGTACGGGTTGCCATAATAGACGGCACGTTACAGCCAAATCCTACAATAAGCGGTACAAAAGCTTTACCGGGTAACCCCAGAGATCGCATAAATCGGTCAACTACAAAAGCCGCCCGCATCATGTACCCTGTGCTTTCAACAAACGATAAAAACAGATATAAAAATCCAATAATAGGGATGAAGGTAGCCACTACCTGCACACCTCCGCCAAGGCCATTAGCCAGTATTACTCTCAACCAGTCTGGAACGCCCAGGGCACCAAGAATTTCTCCAAAACCATCAATGAAAACAGCGCCAGCTGCAATATCAAAAAAGTCGATAAATGCGCCACCGAGGTTGATAGTGAATAAAAACATCAGGTAAATGACGGTGAGGAATATTGGGATGCCAAGAAAGCGGTTTAAGACAATATTATCGATACGATCAGAAAGGGAGTATTGATATTTATCTGGTCGAGATACAACTAACTCAGTCACCTCGCGGGCAAAACCATATCGGCAATCGGCTAATAAGATATCTATATCTTCATCAGCCTGTTTTTCAATTTTTTCACGTAATTCTCGTGCGTGATCCAGTATGGGTTGTTCGATAGTTTTAAAATCTTCTACCCCGGTATCACCATCTAAAACCTGCGCGGCCATCCAGCGGCAGTTTATATGCTCACAATGTACATGATCTTCCGGTAGTGATGCGAGCAGATCAGTAACAGCCTGTTCAATATCATTGGAATAAGGCAGTTCTTGTGTAGGGGGTTGATGTTTTTCTGAAGCCTGTAGTACGACTTTCATTAAATCTTCAATACCAAGGCTTTTATGTGCTGCGATGGCAATAACCGGGCAACCAAATTTTTCAGATAATGCCTTCTGGTCTATCTCTATATCATGAGAATCGGCCAGATCCATCATATTCAGGGCAATGATCATGGGGACCTGCATTTCAAGCAGTTGTCCGCTTAAATAGAGGTTGCGTTCAAGGTTGGAGGCATTAAGAACATTTACAATCAGGTCAGGTTCAGATGATAAAATGTAATCGCGAGTCACTTTCTCGTCAAGCGAACGAGCACTATTATCAAGTGAGTAAACACCGGGTAAATCTACTACATCAAAAGGTATATTCTGGTATTCGAACTGACCAACTTTACGGTCAACCGTGACACCGGGCCAGTTACCTATTTTTTGCCGAGAACCTGTAAGTTTATTAAATAAAGTGGATTTGCCGCAATTAGGATTTCCCAGTAAGCCAATCGTATAATGGGAGTTGCTATCTGGAGAGCCCTGATCAGTGTCGCAGCAGTTTTTACTCATGAAAAGCTCGGTTTAAACCGCACACACCATAATTTGCTGAGACATGCCGGCGCCGATGGCGATGCGGCTGGCATCAAAACCAACCACGGTAGCGTTGCCCCTACGTTGAATGATATGTAGACGGGAATTGATACTAACGCCCATACTAACCAGGCGTTTTTTAAGTTGGTTATCTGCATTTACACAGGTTACACGCACCAGATCGCCGGGTCTGGCACGGGCCAGAGAATAGCTTGAGTCGATGCTGTGTGTCGCTTGTGCCATAGATAACTTCACTTGAAATTAGTTAATGTAATCAGTTTAATTCAAATGCTCGTTGTTGGCAATGATAATTATTATCATTAGTATTGATGTTGATCATGGAATTGATGGTTTTATGGGTGGGGGAAATACTTCGTAACACTCTTGATGGAATTACAACAGGGGACAGGGCGGGAAAGATGCTCAGTCCCCGATGGAGATGTGCCTTGGTTAGGTGAATTATCTTGTTCCCATGCTCCTGCGTGGGAATACATAATTCAATAAGCACTTCATTTAAACTACGTTAAAGATAAGTATGCGTTCCCACGGAGGACCGTGGGAACGAGATGGGAAGACGAACGATATTTTCTTATGAGCTGAAAGAGGTTGCACTGTTCAGGACTAGTAAATGACAGATTGTCATGAGCTGGAAGAGGTTGAACTGTTCGGCGCATCTCCGTTGGGGGAGAGGTCGCTGCTTTTGGCGCCCTGCCTCCTTTGCCCATACCACCAGGAGCTGACAGTATTTTGAATTGACTCCGCAAAAACTCTTGATGGCATTACAACAGGGGACAGAGCGGGAAAGATGCTCAGTCCCCGATGGAGGTGTGCCTTGGCCAGGTGAATTATCTTGTTCCCATGCTCCTGCGTGGGAATACATAATCCAATAAGCACTTCATTTAAACTACGTTAAAGATAAGTATGCGTTCCCACGGAGGACCGTGGGAACGAGATGGGAAGACGAACGATATTTTCTTATGAGCTGAAAGAGGTTGCACTGTTCAGGACTAG
>Ga0316204_10000850_pt1 | contig 97310 bp, 95 predicted proteins | sample 6monrhotite_MG_2_FD_205661 | JGI IMG/M metagenome (GOLD analysis project Ga0316204, IMG submission 205661) | Microbial mat bacterial communities from mineral coupon in-situ incubated in ocean water Damariscotta River, Maine, United States -... | ecosystem: Environmental > Aquatic > Marine >... | reverse complement strand
AAATGCCCAGCCTGAGTATTAATTTTTAGATCTATACTATTGAGGTTTCACCCAATAAACCGCATCTTCAGGTTTTGCATAAAAATCATCTGAAAGTTTGACCTCACTCATCGAAATATTTTCAAAGTCAACCGTATTTCTTGCTTCTTGAATCTCACGACCTTCATAATTGTGCCACGTAATTGATTTTGGCAAAGCCAAGCCACTTACTGGCGCCCAATTATCATAACGGATCCATTTTATATTATCTGATTTTTCACCACTACGATAAGTCACCGTATAACCTAACCAAGCCATTTGGTTGGTTTTAGCATCGTAATGAATAAAATATTCATCTTTTGGGGTAGTCCCGACTCCGCTATTGTAGCTGATGCTTATTCCCGGATAATTGACTCCTTCAAAAATTAAATCTTCAGTTTCTCCATATAAAATACCATCATCAGCCAAAACAAAAGGCATCGCATAGAAATAGAACATGAGGTTATGATAGAATTCTACATTGCCCTTATACTTTTCTTCTTCATCTAATAACCAAGGTTTAGCGCCATCAAAACCCATTGAAAACTGTTCCGTATCAATTCGGTCTTTTCTGTTCCACAGGTCTGTGGTATGCGTTTCTGGGTTCTCTGCTTTGGCAATGGTATAAATAAGAGTGCGTTGCTTTGTCCAAAGGTCAAGTCCGCCATGGGCATCAAAAACCTTTTGAAGATTCTCGGGATAGGCTTTTGCCACCATTTCTTTTTCTACTTCAACTTCAGCAGCAGGAGCCGATTCTTTTGGAGCTTGTTTACAAGAAAAAATAAGTAATGTCAGTAGTAGAAAAGAAAAGTTCTTCATGGTTTTGTTATTTGCGATTTCTGTCGGATAGTACATCATAAAATTACGGGAATACCTACTTTTAATTCGTGAAGGAACAAAAAATAATCACCAGTCTTCAAAACTCTTTGGTAAAGAAGGTATTACAACTCAAAGAAAAATCTCGTGAGCGTAAAAAATCAGGGCTATTTATTATTGAAGGACAACGTGAACTAGAATTAGCCCTAAAAGGGGGGTATGAAATTGAGACCTTACTCCGCTGTGAAGAACTTGGAGGTTCAACAATACAACTTCAAAAATCTAATCATTCAGCCATCCAAATATCAAAATCGATTTATGAGAAACTTGCGTACCGCAAAACCACAGAAGGGATTCTAGCCATTGCAAAAGCCAAAAGTCATGATTTAGAAGCTATTGCCTTTCAAACGACAACTCCTTTAATTTTAGTAGCTGAAGCTCCTGAAAAACCAGGTAATATCGGTGCCTTGCTACGTACAGCAGATGCTGCCAATTTAGATGCGGTTTTGATTGCCAACCCTAAGTCAGACCTTTACAATCCTAATATCATTCGTTCTAGTGTCGGTTGTGTTTTCACAAAACAAATTGGCATGGGTACAACGGAAGAAATCATCAAGTTTTTAAAAAGAAAAAACATCAAAGTCTATTGCGCTGCACTAACCGCTTCTGCTAATTATATAAATACAGATTACACAGATGCAACAGCCATCGTGGTAGGCACGGAAGCTACTGGATTAAGTGACACTTGGTTAGAAAATTCAGACCAAAACCTGATTATACCGATGCAAGGTGAGATTGACTCTATGAATGTTTCGGTATCAGCAGCAATACTTATATTTGAGGCCAAACGCCAACGCGGATTCTAAATTTCATGAGCAGCAGTTCCCTTTTTTATGTTATTATCGCCATTCTGATTATTCAATTTCTAATCGATTTCATATTAGATTATTTGAATGCAAAACGTTTTAAAGAGAGTATTCCGAATGAGCTCAATGATGTTTTTGATAACGAAGAATATGATAAGTCACAAGCCTATAAAACCACCAATTACCGTTTTGGAATATTCAACGATATTTTTTCATTGGTTTTAACCTTGGGGTTTTTATTCTTAGGTGGCTTTGAATGGTTAGACACTTTGGTTAGAGGTTTCACAGAAAACCCAATTATAATGGCACTTGCTTTCTTTGGAACTCTTGTTTTTGGGAGTAGTCTTATTTCATTGCCTTTCTCTTATTATCAAACCTTTGTTATTGAAGAAAAGTTCGGGTTCAATAAGACCACTAAAAGGCTATTTTTTATTGATGTCATCAAAGGATGGTTAATGACTGCCATTTTAGGAGGCAGCATCTTAGCCTTGGTTATTTGGATTTTGCAATGGTCAGGACCTAATTTTTGGCTATATGCGTGGGGAGTGTTTGTTGTTCTGATGCTTTTTATGAACCTGTTTTACAGCAAGCTTATTGTTCCACTTTTCAATAAACAAACTCCTTTAGAAGCGGGAAATTTAAAAGATGCCATTGAAGGGTATGCCAAAAAAGTAGGTTTTGAACTTAAAAATGTTTTTGTGATAGATGGCTCGAAACGTTCTACCAAAGCGAACGCATATTTTTCTGGGTTTGGTAAACAAAAAAGAGTTACGCTATTTGATACACTCATCAATGATTTAGATGAAGATGAAATTGTTGCGGTTTTGGCTCATGAAGTTGGCCACTACAAAAGAAAGCATATCATTTTCAATTTGACGGCATCAATTTTACTAACAGGGTTAACACTGTTTGTTTTATCGCTTTTTGTCAATAATCCTGATTTATCATTAGCCATAGGCGTTACAAAACCTAGTTTTCATGCAGCGTTAATTGGTTTTGTGCTCTTGTACAGTCCTATATCCGCAATTACTGGCTTAGCAATGAATTATCTTTCTCGGAGGTTTGAATTTCAGGCAGACGATTATGCCAAAGAAACTTTTGAAGCTACTCCGCTAATTACCTCGTTAAAAAAGCTTTCAAAAAACAATTTGAGTAATCTGACTCCACATCCTGCATACGTTTTTATGCATTACTCGCATCCTCCATTAATAGAACGTATTAGAAACTTAAAGGCATAATATTTGTTGCTTAGCAGTTTAGATTAACTTAAATTTAATCTAACTATGACCCAAGCGGCTATCGCAAAAGAAAATAAGGAGATTGCAAAGCAATACAAAGAATTGCTGCGCATAAGCTATCAAACCCTTACCCCTGGAGATAAGAAACTGATACGCTCAGCTTTTGATGTGGCTGTTGATGCACATAAAGAACAGCGCAGAAAATCTGGGGAAGCTTATATTTTTCATCCTATAGCAGTAGCCAAAATTGTTGCTTCTGAAATTGGTCTTGATGCCGTTTCTATTGCCTCTGCCCTGCTCCATGATGTTGTTGAAGACACTCCGTATACCCTAGATGATATTGAGCGAATGTTCGGCGAAACCGTCGCCCGTATTGTAGACGGACTTACCAAGATTGCCCACCTTAAAAAAGATAAAAACATAAGTCAACAAGCAGAGAATTTCAGAAAAATGCTGTTGACCTTAAATGATGATGTTCGTGTCATTATCATTAAAATAGCAGACCGTTACCATAATATGCTCACCATGGACTCTATGCCAGAGCATAAGCAGGTGAAGATTGCCTCTGAAACCTTATATATTTACGCCCCATTGGCACATCGTATTGGGCTTTACAATATTAAAACACAGCTTGAAGATTTAAGTCTAAAATATACGGAGCCGGAAGTTTACTACGATATTTTTAATAAAATTGAAGAGACCGAAGAAGAACAAAAGACCTATATTGATTCGTTTACCAAGGTAATTCGTGATTCGCTGGATTCAGAAAAACTGACATACAGCATCAAAGGGCGAATGAAATCTATTTTCTCTATCAGAAGGAAAATGATAGTCCAAAATGTTGCTTTTGATGAGATTTACGACAAGTTTGCTATTAGAATCATATATAGTGCCGACAAAAAGAATGAAAAATTTGTTGCTTGGAAAATCTATTCTATTGTTACTGATCATTTTACACCTAACCCAGTACGTCTAAGAGACTGGATTACCTCTCCGAAATCTACTGGTTATGAGGCCCTACATATTACAGTTATGGGGCCCGAAGGAAAATGGGTAGAGGTTCAGATTAGAAGTGAGCGAATGCATGAGATTGCCGAAAAAGGCTATGCCGCACACTTTAAGTATAAACATGGTGAACAAAAAGAGCAAGGCATTGAGGTATGGTTAAATCGACTTCAAGAGGCTCTTGAAAATGCCAATACCAATGCTGTTGATTTTGTTGAAGAATTTAAACTCAGCTTATATTCTAAAGAAATTTTTGTTTTCACCCCTAAAGGAGAATTAAAATCACTTCCTAAAGGAGCTACACCTCTTGATTTTGCCTTTCATATTCATACCGAGGTAGGAATGAAAACTCGTGGAGCAAAAGTAAACGGAAAATTAGTTCCGCTCAATACCGTATTGCATAGCGGAGATCAAGTTGAAATCATGACTTCAGAAAGTGCAAAACCTAATCAAAACTGGTTGGATTATGCAAGTACAGGAAGAGCTCGCGCTAAAATCAAATCATCATTACGCGAAGAAAAAAGAGAAGTTGCAGATGATGGTAAAGAAATTTTAAGACGCAAGTTAAAATCTCAAAAAGTAAATTTGAATGAAGACGTGGTCAATAAGATGGTCATTTACTTTAAGCTAAAGACAAGTCTTGATTTATTTTTTCGTGTCGGTAATGGAGCAATTGATAATCAAAAAATAAAAGATTTTGCCTCTTCTTATAACAATGCATTCCTAAATTTTTTCAAGAATAAGATTCGGCGAACCCCAACACCAGAAGATGTTAATAAAGACGAGATTACCAGTAATTATGATATGCTCGTTTTTGGTAGTGAAGAAGAAAAACTTCCCTATAAACTATCACAGTGCTGCAGTCCTATACCAGGGGATGAGGTATTTGGTTTTGTTAGCGTAACTGATGGTATAAAAGTGCACACCAAAAATTGTCCAAATGCCATTTCGTTACAATCAAACTATGCCTATCGCATAATGAGTGCAAAATGGATAGATTCTACACAAGAAGAGTTTACTGCTGAAATTCAATTGACCGGTATTGACAATCTCGGTCTTATCAATGAAATCACGAACGTGATTTCAGATAATATGCATGTAAACATGCGAAACTTAAACTTTAGTACAAACGGTGGTACTTTCACAGGAAAAATTACAGTGGTAGTTAAAAACAATGCTATCCTCAAAAAATTAACAGCCAATCTAAAGCAAATTGGAGGTATTGATAAAGTCACTAGAATTTAATTTTTAGCTGTACATTTGCAAGATAGTATTGACACTATGGGCAACGTTAAAAATCAGGAGATTGTAAAAAATGTTTTTACCACGTTTTTAGAAGAAAACGGACACCGAAAAACACCTGAACGTTACGCTATTTTACAAGAGATTTACGAAAGTGAAGATCATTTTGATGTAGAATCATTATACATCAAAATGAAGACTAAAAATTATCGTGTGAGCCGGGCTACGCTCTACAATACTATTGAATTGCTTTTGGATTGTAAGTTGGTCAGAAAACATCAATTTGGTAAAAATCAAGCACAATATGAGAAGTCATATTTTGACCGTCAACATGACCATGTGATTTTAACCGATACGGGTGAAGTTGTTGAGTTTTGTGACCCGCGAATTCAATCCATAAAAAAAACTATTGAAGAGGTTTTTGACATTAAAATCAGCAACCATTCACTATATTTCTACGGAACCAGAAACAAAGAAGAAAACCTAACCGAATAACCAAAAAACTTCATGGTAGATTTATTGCTTGGACTCCAATGGGGAGACGAAGGAAAAGGAAAAATAGTTGATGTACTCACAACAGATTATGATATTATAGCTCGATTTCAAGGTGGACCAAACGCCGGACACACTCTTGAATTTGACGGTATCAAACATGTTTTACATACCATTCCATCAGGTATTTTTCATAAGAATGCTCTAAATGTGGTAGGTAATGGAGTCGTAATAGACCCAGTAATCTTCAAAAAAGAATTAGACAATCTCAAAAAGTTCAACATTGATATTGTCTCCAAACTTTTTATTTCAAGAAAAGCACATTTAATCCTGCCTACCCATAGACTTCTTGATGCAGCTTCTGAAGCTTCCAAAGGAAAAGCAAAAATAGGTTCTACTTTAAAAGGTATTGGTCCAACGTATATGGACAAAACCGGTCGTAATGGTATGCGTGTCGGTGATTTAGAATTTGAGAACTGGAAAGAAAAATATCGTGCCTTAGCCGATAAACACGAGGCCATGATTGATTTTTATGACGTTGATATTCAATACGATTTAAAAGAACTTGAGGCCGAGTTTCTTGAAGGTGTTAAAGAATTGAAGAAACTGAAATTTATTGATAGTGAAGAGTTCATCTTTTCGGCAATGACCGAAGGAAAGAAAATCCTTGCAGAAGGCGCCCAAGGGTCATTATTAGATATTGATTTTGGTACATATCCATTTGTTACCTCATCCAATACTACAGCTGCTGGTGCCTGCACTGGCCTTGGTGTTGCACCAAATAAAATTGGTCGCGTACTAGGCATTTTTAAAGCCTATACCACCAGAGTTGGTAGTGGTCCATTTCCAACAGAACTTTTTGATGAAGATGGAGAGACCATGGGACGAGTTGGTAATGAATTTGGAGCAACTACTGGTAGACCAAGACGTTGTGGTTGGTTAGACTTAGTTGCCCTAAAGTACGCAGTTCAAATCAATGGAGTTACTGAGTTAATGATGATGAAAGGTGATGTTTTGAGTGGTTTCAAAAAACTAAAAGTTTGTACTTCCTATACCTATAAAGGCGAGGAGATTACCCACCTACCCTACAATATTGAAGCTGAAAATATAACACCAATCTATAAGGAAATGAAGGGTTGGGATAAGGATTTGACCAAACTTACTTCAGAATCTGAATTTCCTGATTCCTTAAATAATTATATCGCTTTTCTTGAAAAAGAACTTAATGTACCGATTAAGATTGTTTCTGTCGGACCTGATAGAACGCAGACTATACATAGATAGCTATATCCTTTTTTTTAATTTTTTATATAAAAAAATATAGTAATTTGAGAGAAACTTGTATGGGTATATCATAAGCATGAATATACTTAAGTCTAGTTTTTTCAAATGCTACTTATGTCCCGATTAAAAAATGTTGAATTTCTTTTTTTAAGTGCAAATTATAATACTAAAATTCGAAATTCGTATGCACTATTCAGTCTTATATTAGGTGTATTATTTCTTACTTTAAATCTTAGCTGCTCCTCTAAAAGTGAATCTAAAGTTGAAATTGAAAAAGGTGCCCGTATTGTTTTATTAGGAAACAACTTGGGTGCTAGAATGATTAACTATGGTTATTTTGAAAGTGAAATGTATTCAAGATACCCAGAAAGTAATCTCTTTATCCGAAATATTTGTGATCCAGGAGACACCCCGGGCTTCAGACCACACTCAGGTAGAATGAATCCATGGGCATTTGATGGAGCAGAAAAATTTCAAACTGAACTTGCCAGAACCTCCGGTAGCGAAGGCGTATTTGAAACTCCTGATGAATTGCTAACAAGACTTTCTGCAGATATAATCATCGCTTTTTTTGGATATAATGAATCTTTTGAAGGACCATCTGGTCTTGAAAATTTTAAAAAAGAGTTGGAAGCCTTTATTACGCACACGAAAGCACAAAAGTATAATGGAACAATCGCTCCGGAATTGATACTAGTTTCTCCTATTGCTTTTGAAGACCTTTCACTGATAAATGATCTTCCCAACGGAAATGAAATTAATAGAAATTTAAACTTTTATACCAATGCAATGAAAGCGATTTGTGAAAAGCATGGGGTGATTTTCATAAATAGTTTTGAATCTAGCAAAGAATGGTTTCTAAAAGATGAACCACACACCATTGATGGCTCTCAACTAAACACAATAGGATATCAAAAATTTGCTAATTTTTTGGCGAATGACATTTTTGGCGAAATTCCAACCTCAACAAATAAATTCCTTGATGAAAAAATCTTAAGTGCCGTTAAAGACAAAAATTTTTATTGGTTGAATGACTATAAAATACCCAACGGTGTTCATGTATTTGGAAGAAGACACGCACCTTATGGACCTGATAATTATCCGTATGAAATACAAAAGACACGTGAGTTAACAGCTATTCGAGATACTGCAATTTGGGCAATTGCCCAAAATAAAAAGTACAATATTGAGACCGCCGACTCGAAAACATCCCAACTTCCAAAAGTAGAAACCAATTACAATATTGAAAATGATGAATCAGCCCGTTATCTTTATGGAGATGAGGTACTCAAAACTTTCAAACTTCCTGAAGGTTATAAAATAGAACTGTTCGCTTCAGAAAAAGAATTCCCTGATTTGGCAAACCCAGTACAAATATCATTTGACAATAAAGGAAGGCTATGGATCGCTACAATGCCTTCTTATCCTCATTACAAATCTGGAGACCCAAGACCTTCTGACAAGCTAATCATATTAGAAGATACCAACTTCGATGGTAAAGCAGATAAGCAAACCACATTTGCAGATAATCTTCATTTACCTATTGGTTTTGAGTTTGCACCTGAAGGAGTTTATGTAAGCCAAGGCACCCATTTAAAATTGTTTACAGATACCGATGGTGATGATAAAGCCAATACTGAAGAGGTTATTTTAAGTGGTTTTGATGACCATGATACACATCATGCCATTTCTGCTTTTACTGCAGACCCTTCTGGAGCTTTTTATATGTTAGAGGGTATCTTTTTACATAGCAATATAGAAACCTCCTATGGGCCGATAAGAGCTACTAATGGTGGGTTTTACCGCTATAATCCGCAACGCAAACATTTAGAACGTACTGCTCAGGTAAGCATACCCAATCCATGGGGAATTACTTTTGATGATTGGGGACAGGAGTTTTTTATTGAAACCTCGGGGACCAAAATGCGGTGGCTGATGCCAAGCACTTTAAAATCTATTTATGGTGTAGCCTCACCAATGACCGAAGATTTAATTGAAGAAAATCATCGAGTACGCCCCACCTCTGGATTAGAGTTCATTTCTAGTAGTCATTTTCCTGATAACGTTCAAGGTGATATTCTTTTAGGTAACACCATTGGTTTTTTAGGTCTCAAACAACATCAAGTAACTGAATCTGGAACAGGATACAAAACTAAACACAGACAAGATCTTGTTACAAGTAGTGATACCAATTTTAGACCTGTAGATATTGAGTTTGCACCAGATGGCTCTTTGTACATTGTCGATTGGCACAATGTTCTGGTTGGCCACATGCAGCATAATGCCCGTGACCCACTTCGAGATCATGTTCATGGTCGTATTTATAGAATTACCTACCCTGCCAGACCATTGGTGAAACCAGTTAATATTTCTGATGCAAGTATTGATGAACTTTTAGACAATTTAAAACTTCAGGAATACAGAAGTCGATACCGCACCAAAAGGGAACTTAGAGCTCGAAACCCAAAAGAAGTAAGTGAAAAATTAATGAACTGGGTAAACAAATTAGATATCAATGAGCCAGACTATGAACATCATTTACTAGAAGCTTTATGGGTGTCATGGGGGTTGAACCAATTAAATATTAAACTATTAGAAAGAACCTTTTTAGCAAAAGATTATCGGGTCAGAGCTGCAGCGGTAAGAGTTGTCCGATATATGGGTCATCAAATCGACAATCAAGATAAATTTTTATTGACTGCTGCTAAAGATAAAAATAGCCGAGTGCGGTTAGAAGCTATTGTAGCCGCCTCTTGGATGGAAAAAAGTGCTGGAGAAAGAATTTTATCTGAGGTAAAAAAACAGCCAATCGATTATTGGATGCAAGATTCCTATGATTTTGCAATAAATAGGCTTAGAGGTTCCTATAAGGAAACAAATTCTGAAGTTGCGGTTGTTTCCCATCTAAAAGGTGAGGATTTTGAAAAATTTAAAAAAGGAAAAAAGATATATGAAACTGAAGGTTATTGTATTACCTGCCACCAAAAAAGTGGAGGAGGTTTACAAACTGGAGGCTATCCAACTTTGGTAGATCAAAATTGGGTTTTAGGAAATCAAGAACGATTGATAAAACTGACTTTGAATGGTTTGCAAGGGCCAATGGATGTAATGGGTATTCATTATGAGGGCCAAGTACCCATGTTGGCATTTAGAGATATTTTAAACGATGATGAAATTGCAGCAGTGCTTACCTATGTAAGAAATGCTTTTGGAAACAAGGGTACGGTTGTAAATGAAGAAACTGTTAAAAAAATAAGGGTAGATACTAAAGACAAAAAAGGCTTTTGGTCTCCTGAAGAACTATTAAAACTACATCCTGATGAATAGCGAATTCAATTCAACTTTTTTCAAGAAAATTAAAGTTAGCAAATCAAGATATTATTCCTTAACGCTATTCTTCTCTTTTTTGGTTTTGGCCTGTGCTGATAAAAAGAAAATCCACGCTGATGTAAAAAGTGAATTAAAAGAAGATTTACATATTGTTTTTGTTACTGGCGATGAAGAATATAGATCAGAAGAATCAATGCCCATGCTAGCCAGATTGGCAAAAAGGGAACTCAACGCAAAAGTAACGGTATGTTATGCGTTAGATTCATTGGGGTACATTGCCCCTAACCGCACAGACCATATTGCTGGACTTGAGGCGTTAGAAAGTGCCGATTTAATGGTCATTTTTACACGGTATAGAACATTACCTGAAAATGAGCGCAGTTACATCAGTAATTATGTTGAGTCTGGTAAACCTATTGTTGGTTTTAGAACATCAACCCACGCTTTTAAATATGAAAACGATTCAACACTGGTTTATTGGAATGATGAATGGGCAACTAAAGTTTTTGGGCAACAATGGATAACACACCATGGGCATTTTGATGATGGAGCAAACCCATTAACTCAGATAGAACAAGTAGAAAGTGCAAATCATCCAATACTTAATGGATTCGAACCTATAGAAACCTTCTCTTGGTTATATCATGTTGATGGTGGTGATTGGAAATTATATGGCGATAGCAACCCTATACTTCAGGGAACATCCTTAAAATCTAAACACAAAATGGAAGGGAATCTAAATCAATATCCGCTAACTAATCCTGTTGCTTGGACAAAGACTTATACTGGTTCTGATGAAAAAGAAGCAAGGGTGTTCTTTACAACATTAGGGCATCCATATGATTTCAGACTACCCATAGTTAGAAGAATTGCACTTAACGGAATATTTTGGGCTCTTGGTAAAGAAGACGATATTCCAGATAATGGTGCTAATGTTACTTTAGATGTTGCCTATGAACCAAATAATTCGGGCTTTGGGCAACGCTACAAACAACTCCAGAAACCAAAACAGATTGAGTAATCCCTAATTGTACAACATCTCAGGAAAGCCAATGAAGCACTGAAAAGAATTTTTACTAAGATTTTTACGCAAACTTAGCAGTATTAAAGTCTCGATTATAGAGTAAATCGTTGTTAAACTTATGCTAGAAACTTGTTCATGGGTTTAAAACTTCTCTAAAAATCCTACTTTTGAACAAAATTATACGATTTGAAAAGAATATTATTTTTTGTTTTTATTTCATCTTTTCTAATTGTCAATGCACAGGTTGAAACCAAAGAGGGGAAGCAAATCAATATTGTTTATGGGGCTAATTTTACCAAAGATGAGGCTCAATTTCCCGGAGCATCTGTTTTTTCAAAAGATGATGAACGGCAGGTCCAATTTGAGCATCAAGGGGCAGATTTATGGTGTGACATTGCCATTTTTTATTCCGCAGAAAACAAATTAAGGGCCATTGGCAATGTAAGGTTACAACAGGGTGATTCCATTGAAATGAACAGTGGTAAAATCAACTATAATGGCAATACTAAAATTGCCAAAGCATGGGAAAGTGTTGATTTAACCGATGGTCAGATGATATTAACCACTGATACACTTTATTTTAATCGTGAAAAACAAGAGTCTTTTTATAAATCTGGTGGTAAAGTGGTAGATTCGGCCAACACCCTTACCAGTATTATCGGCACTTATTTTATGGAGCTAAAGAAAGTCCAATTTCAAGATAGTGTGCACATTGACAATCCGGAATATACTATCGATTCTAAACAGCTTGATTATTATCGAATTTCAAAAAATGCTTATATGTACGGTCCATCGACCATCGTAGGCGAAGAATATACCATTTATTGTGAACGCGGCTTCTACGACACCAAAATTGAACAGGGGTATGGAGTAAAAAATACCACCATCAATTATAGTGATCGAATTATAGAAGGTGATAGTGTCTATTTCGATAAAAATACCTCATTTGCTTCCGCAACAAATAACATAACTGTTACCGATACCATAAACGATGGGGTAATAAGAGCGCATTACGCTGAAATTTTTAAAGAGAAAGACTCTGTGTTTGCAACCAAACGAGCAGTTGCCATAAGCTTAGTGCAACAAGACTCACTTTACATACACGGTGATACTTTAATGATTACTGGGCCAGCTGAAGATAGAAGGTTAAGAGCTTTTAGAAATGCAAAGTTTTATAAAACAGATTTGAGCGGGAAATGTGATTCTATCCATTCTTCAGAGAAAACCGGGGTCACCAAATTAATTACCGCCCCAATTTTATGGAATGTCGATAATCAGATGACCGGCGATAGTATTTACCTTATTTCAGATTTAGAAACTGAAAAATTAGACTCTCTTAAAGTAATTGAAAATTCCTTTATTATTGCTTTAGACACCATAGGAAAAGTTGGTTATAATCAAGCGAAGGGAGTAAATCTTTACGGTAAGTTTATCGAAAATGAACTTAAAATTATTGACTTGGTAAAAAACACCGAGGTCATCTATTATTTATATAATGACGATGATGAATTGGTAGGTATCGATAAAACCATTTGTAGCAAGATTAGATTGTTGATGAACAATAGCGATATTGAGGATATCACTTTTTTTGTAAATCCTGAAGGGGATATTTTTCCTGAAAATGATTTACCTGTTGAAAGCCGAAAACTAAAGGGTTTTATTTGGCGCGGCGAGGAACGCATTTATTCAAAAGAAGATATTTTTGATGATGATGACAATAACATTCAATTGGTTAAAATTCGAGGAATTGATAATCCCGTTGACATTGATACTGAAGAACGTGAAAGAAACGGTCTCCCTCCTATTGAAAAACCAAAAAGTCAGATTCCCAATTCAAAAGCAACTATCAGCAAAAAACCAGTTCTAAAAAAAGTGAATAGTAAGTCATAATGGTTAAAGGTTATAAGAAAGAAAAAAAATTGAATTAGGGAACTAAACGAGTTAAAATTGGCGCTGCACTAAATAATAAAGAACAAGCACGACCCCTGACTACTTAATATGAAAGAGGATTTCTTCAAACATCAAGCACAAACCACACCGCATCCTTTAGCATTAGAGATATCACATGCAAAGGGCAGTTATATTTACGATATTGATGGTAATGCCCATTTAGACTTTGTCGCAGGTGTTTCTGCATGTAGTTTAGGGCACTGTCATCCTAAAGTGGTAAAAGCTGTTGAGAACCAACTTCAAAAGTATATGCATGTGATGGTCTATGGCGAGTATGTACAAAAACCAGCTGTTGAATACACCAAATTGTTAGCATCTTTATTACCAAAAAATCTGGAAACCACGTATTTGGTGAATTCAGGTACCGAAGCGATTGAGGGAGCTTTAAAACTTGCGCGAAGGGTTACCGGGCGTTCACAATTGATAGCTGCTAATTATGCCTATCATGGAAACACCATGGGCAGTTTGAGTGTTACGGGGTTTGAAGAACGAAAAAAAGCCTTTCGCCCTTTAATTCCGGATGTTTCATTCATACAATTTAATTCTGAAAAAGACCTCTTAAGAATAACAAGCAAAACAGCTGCAGTATTACTAGAAACTATTCAAGGTGGCGCAGGTTTTATTCTTCCAAAGAATGATTACTTAAAAAAAGTTCAACAACGCTGTAAAGAAGTAGGTGCATTATTAATCTTAGATGAAATACAACCCGGTTTTGGCAGAACCGGTAAACTTTTTGCCTTTGAGCATTATGACATTACCCCAGACATACTAGTGGTTGGTAAAGGAATGGCGTCTGGGTTACCTGTTGGTGCATTTATAGCTTCACAAGAAATGATGTCGTCTTTACAAAACCATCCAAAACTCGGACATATTACTACTTTTGGCGGTAACCCTGTCATAGCTGCCGCTGCTTTGGCAACCTTAAAGGTTCTTACTGAAGATCAACTTATTGTCGATACAATTGAAAAAGAAAAATTGTTTAGATACCTTTTGGTACATCCTTTGATTAAAGAAATTAGAGGAAGAGGATTGATGTTAGCTATCTTGTTTAAAAATGCAGAGATTGTTAACTATTTGGTATTGTTAGCTGCCAAGAAAAGGCTTATTTTGTTCTGGTTGTTGTTTGAACCAAAAGCTGTTCGTCTATCGCCTCCTTTAACCATTTCCGAGCAAGAAATCAAAGAAGGGTGTGAACAAATAATCGAAATATTGAATAGCTATCAAGCAACCACTGTTAACTAAATTGTTGATAAGATACCTAAATCAAGGACTTAAAACAGCCTATATATAGGTTAATTTTAAGTCCATAGTAAATCAAAAGCGTTTCTATGGCGTTACAACCTAACGAAAATAATGACGATTCCGTTTTAAAGTTTGAGTCCATGCTCAAAACTGATGACGTCTATTTTTTTGATGCTGATGATTTTGAAGGCATCATCCATCACTATCTAAATATTGGTAAAGTCTCTCTAGGGAAGAAAGCCATTCAGATTGGTTTACAACAACATCCACATTCCGTTGAACTCAAATTATTGCGTGTAGAGGTCCTTGTTTTTGAAGATAATTTTAAACCCGCAGAACTTTTACTTGACGAGCTGCAGACCATAGACAACAGAAATGAAGAAATTTTTGTTCAAAGGGCAAATATTCTTTCAAAGCAAGATGACCATCAAGGGGCTGTAAATATGTTACTTGAAGCTTTGCATATTGCTGATGATAGCTTTGATATTTATTCTTTATTAGGAATGGAATACTTGTTCATGGATGATTTTGAACAAGCTAAAAATAGTTTTATCAAATGCTTACAATTTGATGAGAACGACTACTCTTCTCTTTATAACGTGATTTATTGTTATGAATTCTTAGAAGATTATGATGGTGCCATCGTTTATTTAAATGATTACCTAGAACGCAATCCATATTGTGAAGTTGCTTGGCATCAATTGGGCAAAATGTTCTTTACCAAAAAGATGTATCAAGAAGCTTTAGCCGCTTTTGATTTTGCCATTATCTCTGACGAGTCTTTTTTAGGTGCTTATTTTGAAAAAGGACGGATTTTAGAAAAACTTGGAAAATACAATGAAGCCATAGAGAGTTATCAGACTACCATAAATATTGATGACCCTACTTCTCATGCCTACCTTAGAATTGGCAGATGTCATGAACTATTGGGCAATGATGATTTAGCTAAATACTATTATTATAATACTGTTCATGAAGACCCCTTATTAGATAAGGGTTGGCTAGCCATAACTGAATTCTATACCAAGAAGAAAGATTATGCAAAAGCCCAACGTTATATCAATAAAGCTATTAATATAGATGGTGAAAACGCCTTATACTGGAAAAAGAATGCAAAAATCTTTGTAGCATTGAATAACTTAGATGAAGCTGACTTTGCTTTCAAGCAATCCGTTGATTTGGGCAATTATGAATTGGAAACTTGGCAAGAATGGGCAACGGTACTCCAAAAATTAAACGACTACCATTCGGCGGTACAAGTATTACTTCAAGGACTTGAGTTTTACCCAGATAACGCAGAAATGAGCTACCAGTTATCAGGACTGTACCTAAAAACAGATCAGATAGCTCTCGCAAAACAAAAATTAGGTGATGCCCTACAATTAAATTCAGAAAAAGCTGTTTTCTTTAAGAAGAAATTTCCTGAATTTGTTTCAATAAAATGGGTGAAGGATATTTTTTCAGAAGATAAAAAAGCATCAACTTAATTTTTACATCATATAAACATAATGGAAGGTCGCAAACTGTTTGACTACGTATTGATTACGTTGAAAGGTATAGCAATGGGTGCTGCTGATGTAGTGCCAGGAGTCTCAGGTGGCACAATAGCTTTCATTTCTGGTATTTATGAAGAATTAATCTCCTCAATTAACAATATCAATTTAGACCTTTTTAAAACGCTCAAAAAAGAAGGTTTTAAGACTGCTTGGAAACAATTGAATGGCAATTTTTTAGTAGCACTTTTTTTAGGAATATTTATTAGTCTTTTTTCATTGGCAAAATTCCTAAGTTGGTTGTTAGAAAATGAACCAATATTACTTTGGTCATTCTTTTTTGGCTTGGTTACAGCAAGTATTTTCTTAGTGGGAAAAGAAATAAAAAATTGGAACTTTATTTCTGTTATGGTACTACTTCTTGGTGCTGCCTTAGCATTTTTCATTACCACATTACCACCAAGTGAAAATGTAAATAGTCTTCCTTTTTTGTTTCTTTCAGGTGCTTTGGCGGTATGCGCGATGATTTTACCTGGAATTTCGGGTGCTTTTATTTTAGTCCTTTTAGGCTCTTATAAAACTATCTTAGATGCTGTTCACGAAAGAGATATTAAAATGGTTGCTACCGTAGCTATTGGTGCAGTCTTTGGTTTGTTAAGTTTTGCAAGATTGTTGAAGTGGATGTTCAAAAACTACAAGAATACTACTTTGGCATTATTGACAGGTTTTATTTTAGGTTCTTTGAACAAGATATGGCCTTGGAAAAAAGTTCTTGAGACAAAAGTCTTTGATGATAAAATCATTCCTATTAAAGAAAATAGCGTTTCTCCTTTCTCCTTTGAAGGCGACCCACAATTAATGCTAGCTATTATACTCGCAGTAGTGGGATTTTCCCTTATTTTTATCCTTGAACGGGTGGCTTCTAAAAAATAAAGAAGTCTAAATAGCTTTTATGCATCAACCAAGGACATTAGTTGATAAAATCTTCTTAATTATTAAGGGACTTTTTATGGGTGCCGCGAACAAAGTACCTGGGGTTTCTGGAGGTATTGTAGCATTTGTTGGTGGTTTTTATGAAGAGTTTATCTATTCCCTTCAGAAAATAAATGGAAAAGCCTTTAAACTATTATTAAATGGTAGGTTTAAAAGCTTTTATAGATATATAAACGGGACATTTTTAGTGCTATTGATAACAGGCATGCTCATCAGTTACTTCAGCATATCACGCTTATTGGACTATTTTTTAGAGAAAAAAGAGCTCTTTGTGTGGGCAGCTTTTTTTGGTATGGTTCTGGGCTCTATTTATTACATATCTAAAGATTATGAACATTGGAGCAAAAAAACCATAATAGCTGGACTTATAGGCTTGGTTGTCGGTCTATCAATCAGTTTTTTAAGTCCTGCAAAAGAAAATGATAACCTAATATTTATTTTTTTCTGTGGAATTATAAGTGTTTCGGGTATGACCTTACCAGGTCTTTCGGGATCATTTATATTGATTCTTTTGGGCAATTACGTGCTGCTTTTGGTAGATTCTGTGAATAGTCTTTATGATACTTTTGCAGAGTTGGTCAATGGTGATTTTAGTTTTTATCAAAATCAAGAAAGAATGAATACCCTAACTATTTTGGCAGTTTTTACTTTAGGTTCTGCGACTGGGTTGGTTACATTGTCACATTTGCTTGGCTATGTTTTAAAACATTTTAAAAAAATTACTACGGCAGTTATTATTGGTTTTATAACTGGTTCATTAGGCGTTATTTGGCCTTGGAAAAAAACCATCTTCAAAACCGATGAACTTGGTACTATATTATTGGACACCAACGGAAATCAAATTATCTTAAATTACCAACGGTACTTGCCCAATGTTTCATCAATGGAGACTTGGGGTGCAATTTTCTTTATTATTTTTGGCATCTTCGTATTGTTGAGTTTAGATTGGTATGGAAAAAATAGAAAAGAAAAAGAACAGATTCGGACTAGTAGGTAAAGACATTTCTTATTCTTTCTCTCAAGGTTATTTTTCGGAGAAATTTTCCAAACTTAACTTATCAGATTACTTCTATGAAAATTTTGATTTACAAACTATCTCTGAGTTTAAAAATTTAATGATTCAGAATGAATTAATGGGTCTCAACGTTACTATACCCTACAAAGAACTGGTAATTCCATTTTTAGATTCTTTAGACTTTCAAGCTGAAACGATTGGTGCTGTCAATACCATTAAATTCACAGAAAATGGATTGAAAGGTTTCAATACCGATGCCTATGGCTTTGAAGAAGCCATAAAGCCAAATTTGAAATCAAATCATAAAAAAGCACTTATTTTAGGAACAGGCGGGGCTTCTAAAGCAATTTCATATGTATTTGATTCTTTGGGCATAGATTATGTTCATGTTTCACGAAACCCTTCCAAAAATCAATACGGTTACCTTCAATTAAAAAAATCAATTTTAAAGGAATATTTAGTAATTGTGAATTGCAGTCCGGTTGGCACGCATCCGAATATTAATGAAAGGCCTAATATTCCTTATGAATTTATTACCTCTGACCATTTGCTTTTCGACTTGATTTATAATCCTAAAAAAACAGCTTTTTTAAGAGTAGGAGAAATGAAAGGAGCAACCGTTCAAAACGGATTGGCTATGCTAGAGTTTCAGGCTGAAAAAGCTTGGGAAATTTGGAACACTTAATTCAGATATTCTAGAGTCAGGCAATATCATAAAACAGCAGGCATCAAAAGAATAAGGATTATCTTTGTCATTGCAGGGTATAGTTAGTAACTTACCCATAAATGCCATCAATCTAAAAACCATAAAGAACAATCGTGATGGACGAGAAAGAACACAAACTGCAAGATACTGCAGGTGAGCAAGAACAGGCGACCCCTGAAAAAAAATCTACTGACGAAACTGTTTCAAAAGAAACGGTATCGCAAGAAGTAACGGAAGAAAATTCAGTCGTTGACAAAACAGTAAACACCGAAATTACCGAACCTGTCGAAGTCGATGTTGAACCACAGGAATCAGAAGTAGCTGCTGCAGATAAAGAAAATACTGAGTCTGATTCTCAAGAGCCGACCGAACCTCAACCCGATACTAAAAAGGAAGATGAAGTCTTGGACGAAATAGACCAAGAAAATGCTGAAGATGCAGAGGACAAGGAGAATGAAAAAAGGCATCATATTCCAGTATTAGATTACCATTCCATGTCTATGGAAAATTTAGTGGGCGAATTGCAACGTTTGGTCAAGAATGAGAAGGTTCAAGCAATAAATAAGCATGTTAATGATATCAAGCATGAATTTGACCTAAAATTTCAAGAATTTTTAGAACACAAAAAAGAAGAGTTTGTTTCCAATGGTGGTAATGTAATAGATTTTAGATATAACTCAGTTACCAAAAGACAATTCAATGAGGTTTATTCTGAGTACAGAGAAAAACGAAATCAATATTATAAAAATCTTGAAAAAAGCTTAAAAGAAAATCTTGAAAAGCGATTGTCCATCATTGAAGAATTGAAAGGATTGGTGAATGTAGAAGAAGACATTAATACCACTTATAAAAATTTTAAGGACATACAAGAGCAATGGCGAAATGCCGGTCCCGTTCCAAGAAACAATTACAATGATGTGTGGCGAACCTATCACCACCATATTGAAATTTTTTATGACTTTCTTCACTTAAATCGTGAGCTTCGCGATTTAGATTTTAAACATAATCTTGAAGAAAAGTTAAAATTAGTTGAAGCGGCCGAAGCGCTACAAAATGAACCAGATTTAGGAAAAGCATTTAGGGAACTACAAACTTTTCATAAAATTTGGAAAGAAGATATTGGTCCTGTTGGCAAAGAGCAGCGTGAAGAAATTTGGGATCGATTTAGTAATGCCACTAAAGCCATTCACGCACGTAGGCAAGAGCATTTCAACCAGCTTGAAGCTTCTTATGAAGTAAACCTGGTTAAGAAGAATGAAATCATTACAGCAATTCATGCCATAGCGGAAAATGTTTCAGATAACCATCGCGGTATTCAAAATCAAATTAAGGAAGTTGAAGCACACAGAGAAGCTTTCTTTAAGGCAGGTAAAGTTCCGCAAAAGGTCAATGAAGCAACATGGTCCTTGTTTAAAGATGCAGTCCGAGCTTTTAATAAAGGAAAGAACAATTTTTACAAAGGACTCAAAAAAGAGCAGCACGATAACTTAGAAAAAAAACGTGCTCTACTTGCTTTGGCCATCGCACTAAAAGATAGTGAAGACCAGGCCAAAGCCACTCCTGAAATGAAGCGTATTCAAAGCGAGTGGAAAAAAATTGGTCATGTACCTAGAAAGTATTCTGATAAAATTTGGAACGAATTTAAAAATGCTTGCAATCACTATTTCAATAAACTCCATTCCGAAAAGAATGAAGCTCAAAAGGAAGAGTTTGCTAATTTTGAGAAAAAAAATACTTGTTTAGACCGTTTGAAGACTTTCCAATTGAGTGGCGACAAGAATAAAGACCTTGCAGCTATAAAAGAATTCATCGGCGAATGGAAAACCTATGGTCGCATTCCTTATAGCAAAAAACACATCAATGGTAAATTCAATAAAATTATTGATGCTCTATTCAAAAAATTAGATATCTCTAAGCAAGAGTCTGAATTGCTAAAATATGGGGACAAAATAAAACAACTTGCCAAATCAGATAATGACAATGCCATAGGCAATGAGCGTACTTTTATTAGAAGAAAAATTGAGGAAAGTAAAAGTGAAATTCGCCAATTAGAAAATAACCTTCAGTTTTTCTCTAACGCTTCAGAAGACAATCCTTTAGTAAAGGATGTCATTAAAAACATCAACAGGCATAAAGAGGCACTTGATAGCTGGAAAGCTAAACTGAAAAATCTCAACATCATGGAAAATAAGATGAACCGTGAAGAGATTGAAGAGGAAGAATCAAAATCAGGGGAGGAAGAATAAAAACAAAAGGCCCTACCATCTTAGAAAGTAGAGCCTTTTACAACGCCTTTGATTAACTACTTGGCCACATTTACTGCTCTAGTCTCCCGAATGACCGTAACTTTCACCTGACCAGGATAGGTCATATCAGTCTGTATTTTTTGAGATATTTCAAATGACAATTCAGCTGCTTTATCGTCATTGACTTTTTCACTCTCCACAATTACTCGAAGTTCACGACCAGCTTGAATGGCATATGCCTTTTGAACACCGCTAAAACCGAAAGCAACATCTTCTAAATCTTTTAAACGTTGAATATAAGAATCCAATACCTGTCTTCTTGCGCCTGGTCTTGCTCCACTAATAGCATCACATACTTGAACAATTGGTGAAATTAAAGTAGTCATTTCAATCTCATCATGGTGAGCGCCAATAGCATTACAGACATCTTTCTTCTCACCAAATTTTTCTGCCCATTGCATCCCTAAAATAGCATGGGGTGTTTCAACCTCAACTTCAGTATTCGGCACCTTACCGATATCGTGTAATAATCCCGCACGCTTGGCTATTTTTGGATTAAGACCAAGTTCTGCGGCCATAACACCACAAAGTTTAGCTACTTCGCGTGAATGCTGTAATAAGTTTTGACCATATGAGGAACGATATTTCATTCTACCCACTGCTTTAATCAACTCAGGATGTAATCCATGAATTCCTAAATCAATTACGGTACGTTTACCTATTTCAACGATTTCTTCATTGATTTGTTTCTCGGTCTTCTTTACAATTTCTTCAATACGTGCTGGGTGGATACGACCATCCGTCACCAAACGGTGAAGTGATAATCGGGCAATCTCTCTTCGAACTGAATCAAAACAAGAAAGTATGATGGCCTCAGGTGTATCATCAACGATAATTTCAACACCTGTTGCGGCTTCAATGGCACGAATATTTCGACCCTCACGTCCAATAATTCGTCCCTTTACGTCATCAGATTCTAAGTTAAAAACAGAAACACAGTTCTCCACAGCTTCTTCTGTTCCGATACGTTGAATGGTGTTAATTACAATCTTTCTAGCTTCTTGTTGAGCGGTAAGTTTAGCCTCTTCTAAGGTAGTCTGTAGGTATGCCATGGCATCGGTTTTTGCCGTTTCCTTTAAAGACTCCATTAATTGGTTTTTAGCATCTTCTGCCGAGAGTGCGGATATTACTTCAAGTTGTTGTACTTGGCTCTTATGTAATTTTTCAGTTTCTGACTGTTTTTTGCTGAGGATTTCACTCTTGTACTCAACATCTTTGATTTGCTTTTCTAGATGCTCATTGAGTCTTTTACTTTTAGAAAGTTCACTACTTATTTGTGATTCTTTATCTCTGGTACGTTTTTCGGCTTCGGCAATTTTCTTGTCTTTATTAATTATTACCTTCTCATGCTCTGCCTTAAGTTCTAAAAATTTTTCTTTTGCCTGAAAAATTTTATCTTTTTTAATACTCTCACCTTCTTTCTTTGCTTCTCTGATTATACTTGATGCCTCTTTTTTGGCATTATTCATTGTTTTGGCAGCTTTTCCTTTCTCTAAGATTTTGGCTATTACAAAACCAATTATCAGTCCGACTACTGCTGCTATAATACTTATTGTGGTACTATCCATGATGCTATGTTTTGTTAAAAAAAAAGCCCACATTGAATGAAGTTTTGTACAAACTCCTAAATAACAGGTTTAGGGCTACCAAGTTGCTCAAGAATCCCTATACGAGTAGGGCCCGCTTTTACAACTTAAACTCACCCTTTTTAAATGTAATAACGTTGAGTTTGTCAAAAAATAAATACCAATGTGGGCAGTAAAATTATTTAAAAGAACGTCTTATGACCCTAACTTACCGTGAATCAATTCATCCAAAGCTTTTAAACGTAGCTCGGCCGATTTTGTATTCTCAGATTCATTAATTCCGCTTTGCTCAATTTTAGAGGCAAACTGCAAAGCGCACATCGCAAGCACATCTTGCTTATCGCGTACTGCATAGTTCTGCTCAAATTTTTTCGCCAAGTGGTCAATATTCTTAGCGGCTTTACGCAAACCTTCTTCTTGCTTTGGGTCAATCGTTAATGGATACACCCTGTCTGCAATAGAAAGCTTGATTTTGAGCTTTTCCTCCATATTATTTATTCACTATTCCGCTAATTGGGCAATGCAACTGTCCAATTCTCGAATTAATGTATTTATTTTAAGCTTCGCGTCTGTTTTGTTTGTGTTACTGCCAAGCATTGAACTTGCTAATTTGAGAGAATTGTACTTCTCTTCCCAATCGACTAATGTACTTTTTGTTTCTTGTTGCTGTTCTTTTCTGGCTTCTAGTTCTTTTTTCAAGCTGATATTGGCCTGCTGAAGCAGTTCTAGCTTATGTAAAAGCTTGCTCACTTTATTTTCTAAAGAATCAACAATTTCAACAAGTTCGCTCATTATGCAAATCGCAATGCGTGTGTAACAAAGTTAATTAACCTTGACCAACCAAACAATACTTTTATCATTTAATCTTATGACGATATGATGCGGAATTATTATTGGCAGGAATTTGGTTTTTTATAGATTCGACACTATTCGCTACTTTCGTATAAATTTCTGTTCTACTATGCGATTACACTTTTTTAGTGTGCTGTTTTTCACCTTTACGATTCTTTTTTCCCAAAATAAATATCCAAAAAATGTTTTTGGAAAACCACTAGATATTCCCATTGTTCTCGCTGGAACTTTTGGCGAATTACGTTCCAACCATTTTCATTCTGGTATCGATATCAAAACCCAAAGACGGCAAGGTTTGCCGGTATTCAGCATTGCAGATGGCACTGTTACCCGTATTAAAATATCGCATTGGGGTTACGGAAAAGCTTTATATGTAGCGCACCCAAATGGGTTTACCTCGGTATATGCCCATCTTCAAAAATTTAGTCCAGAAATAGAGGCCTATATCAAAAAAGAGCAATATCGTAAGCGGTCATATGAGGTTGAAGTATTTCCTGATTATGGCGAACTTGAAGTTAAAAAAGAAACCGTTATTGCCTACTCTGGTAATACAGGAGGTTCTTCTGGACCACACTTGCATTTTGAAATTCGAAGCAGTGTTACCGAAAAACCGACCAATCCGTTGTTGTATGGTTACAAAGTGAGAGATGCCACCAATCCGACTTTAGTGGGCTTATTTGGCTACCCACTTTCTGAGGAGGCTCAAATAAATCAGAACGCCAATAAAGTACAGCTCAATTTCACCAAACAATCTGATGGAACATTTTTAGCTGATAAGGTGACCGCTGTCGGCACTATTGGCTTTGGCTTTAACGGATTTGATCGCCAAGATATGGCACCTAATAAAAATGGGGTATATTCTGTGAAACAGACCGTTAACGGCAAAGTGAATTCTGAATACGATTTTGAGACCTTCTCTTTTGGAGAAACGCGATACATCAATACCTTAATCGATTATCAACATTTTGGGAAGTTTAGACAGCGAATCCAAAAATGTTTTAAAGATGAAACCAACAAGCTAAATATTTACAAATCGCTGTATCTAGACGGTAAGATTTTAGTTCAAGATGGACTCAATTATAAGGTTGAAATTGATGTTGCAGATATTGAGGGAAACAATATTAAGATTGTAATTCCTATCGAAGGAAAGAAAGAGACTTTAAGAAAAGAGAAGCGCATTCAAAAGACAGAAAACTTTATTTTGGCCAACAAACCGAACAGTTATGATTTAGGTGGAGCAAAAGTTTATTTCCCAGAAAGTACATTTTATAAAGACTTTTATATTGATTTAGATAAGGGGAAAGACACCGTTAGCATCCATAATGAAACCGTTGCAGTGCATCGAAATTTTACTATAACTTTTGATGCGAACAAGTTTCCGAAAGAAGAGCACCAACAATTATTCATCGCCAGAATTGACAATATGGGAGTGCTTAGACACAGCAAGACCTATAAAAGAGGAGGCACCTTTACCACCAGAACAAAAACATTGGGCACATACACCATAACAAAAGATACCGTTGCACCTGTTATTCGACCTAAAAATTTTAAAGCCAAAGAATGGTTAAGCAATTATAGGTATCTAAGCCTAAAAATTTCTGATGACCTCAGCGGAATTAAAAACTATTCCGCAACTATAAATGGGGAATGGGTTTTAATGGAGTATGAACCTAAAACCAATACAATTACCTATACTTTCGATGACAAAATAGCAAACCAGACAAAATGTGAGCTCAAAGTGGTCGTAACCGATAATGTTGGCAATTCTGCTACCTTTGAACAGACCTTCTTTAGAAAATAGCGTTTTGAACCAAGCAAAATCACTGGTTTTTTTATTTCTTTTTTTTAGTATCAGCCTTCTTTATGGGCAAACTGCTACTATTACCGGTATTATTTTAAATGAAAACAACGAACCTATTGAAGGCGTAAATATAAAAACAACAAGGTCTGGAACAACCTCAGATTTTAACGGGACTTATTTGTTACAAATTACTGCAGATATAGAAAATACCATTACTTTTTCACACATTGGTCATGAAAACATTGAACTAGAAAATATTATTTTAACCACAAACGAAACTTTTGAATTTAACCCGGTCATGAAAGTAGGTGTAATTCAAATTGCTGGAGTAGAAGTATCCGCAACAGGCAAAAAAAGTGTTGAAGGTATAACTACCGTAGCTCCAGAATTAATAAGAAGAATACCAGGGGTCAATGCTGGGGTAGAAAATATTCTCAAACTTTTACCAGGGGTTTCCTTTAATAATGAATTGAGTACTCAATATAATGTGCGTGGTGGAAATTTTGATGAAAACTTGGTCTACGTGAACGGAATTGAAGTCTATCGACCATTTTTAGTTCGTTCAGCGCAACAAGAAGGGTTCAGTTTTGCTAATAGCTCCATGATTGAAAATCTAGAATTTTCAGCTGGTGGATTTCAAGCGAAATACGGGGATAAACTTTCATCGGTATTGGACATTAACTATAAAATTCCGAATTCGTTTGCATTACAAGCCGATGCCAGTCTCTTAGGTGGAGGAATTACTTTAGAGACCATATCAAATAATAAGAACTTCACCAGTATTACCGGAGTACGCTATCGCAACAATGCCCTTTTTATCAATAGTCAACAAACGCAAACCAATGTGAATCCGACTTTTGTAGATGCACAGACTTATCTTACTTATCGGTTTTCCAACAAGTTCAATCTAAATTTTTTAGGTAATTTTTCTATCAATGATTATCAAAACGAACCATTGACAAGGCAGACCAACTTTGGAACAATTACAGAACCAAGAGCTTTGCTGGTTTTTTATGAAGGAAAGGAAAACAATCGCTATCAAACAGAATTAGGCGCCATTAAAGCAGATTACTTTTTAAATGAAGCAACAAAATTAGAACTGACAACATCTTTATATCATACTACTGAAGAAGAATTCTCTGATATTATTGCTACCTATGAACTCGGTGAAATAGATACTAATTTAGGTAGTGAGAATTTGGGTGAAGTTACCGAATCTAGGGGTATTGGATCACAGCAAAACAGAGCAAGAAACCAATTGGACGCCCTAATTTTTAATCTATCTCATAGAGGTATTTTCAAAAAAGAAGGAAAGTCTGTGGAATGGGGAGCTAAGTTTTCACATGAAGATTTTAGAGACCAATTAAGGGAATCAGAATTCATTGATTCTGCAGGTTTTTTTATTCGTCCATCAGATCCACAATTTATCAATAACCAGCCCCAAGAACCTTTTGAAGGTGCTATCGTACCCTTTGAGAGTGCTAGGGCATCAAATTTTGTGAAAACCAATAGAATATCCGGATACCTACAATTTGATAACCAAACCCAATGGGGCAATAACAATATTTATTATAATTTGGGACTCAGAGCACAATATTGGAGGTTAAGCGGAGATGGGTTTACAAGTAATGCGCAATTTTTAGTTAGTCCGAGAGGGCAGTTTGCCATTAAGCCTGATTGGCAAAAGGACATGCTCTTTCGTTTTGCAGTTGGCAGTTACCAACAACCCCCATTTTATCGAGAATTACGGGATAGAACGGGAAATATTAATCCTGAAGTTAAAGCTCAAAAATCCTTTCATTTGGTATTAGGTAATGAATACAGTTTTAATTTATGGAGTCGCCCTTTCAAATTAGTAAGCGAAACTTATTACAAAAAACTAAATGATGTTAATACTTATACCATAGAAGATGTTCGTGTGCGATATCTCGCTGAAAATAATGCAGAAGCTTTTGCCTATGGTTTTGATTTTAGACTCAATGGTGCTTTTGTGCCTGGGGCAGAGTCTTGGGTTAGCCTTGGTTATCTAAGAACCGAAGAAAACATTAATGGTCGAGGTTATATTTCAAGACCTACGGACCAGCGTTTTAAATTCGGACTTTTATTTCAAGATTACATGCCCACAATACCAAACCTGAAATTATACCTTAATCTGGTTTATAATACTGGTGTACCTGGTGGGTCTCCCAATAATGAGGATCCATACGATTTTCAGAATAGATTAAGAGATTACAGACGTGCCGATTTAGGAATTTCCTATATTTTTGCCAATAGAGATAATGAACACCCAAAGGGTCATTGGTTGCATAAGTTTAAAGAATTAAACGTGGGTTTTGAAATTTTTAATCTATTCAACAATCAAAACTCAATAACGAATACCTGGGTGAGAGATGTTGATACACAGCAGCAATTTGCAATACCAAATTTTTTGACTGCCCGTATACTTAATCTTAAATTGAGCACTAGGTTCTAATTATGATATTAAAAAGAATAATTTTAGCATTTTTTATTTTTATTGGCCTTGCAATCAATGCACAAAAAAATATTTATGAAAGTAACCGTTTTGATGCCCTGAGCGAAGAACACGAGGTTCTTGCCATAATTCCCTTTCTTGCCAAATTAGAACTCGCACAAACCATTTCAAAAGATGAATTAATACAACTCGCCGAGCGTGAAGGATATGCCGTGCAAGATGCTTTAGAGACCTATTTTTCAAGACGGAAAAAACGTAAGAAATTCAATGTTGAATTTCAAAATATTGATGATACTAATGCCCTTTTGGCCCAAAATAATATTACTTACAACAATATCGACATTTATACCATTAAACAGTTAGCTGAAATTTTGAATGTTGATGGAATCATCAGCGGAAACCTTGATTTGAATATTTTATTATCAAAAGGTGTACCTACAGAGTTTAGTTTTTTAGACTATTTCAATGGAAGTTCAGATTATGGAAGAATAGGTATCAAAATAAGCGATGGCGCATCTGGTAAACTTCTCTGGAAATATGAAAAACAAATCAATAAGAAAACAGGGAAAAACACTTCTGAGCTTATTGATAGAATGATGAAATTAGCATCTAAAAAATTTCCTTACGACAAGGAGAAAAAGCGAAAGAAAAGAAAAAATTGATGGTTAGCTTTCTGCAAATTCTTTTAAAATTTTAATAGTATAGTCCAATTCCTGTTTGGTATTGTACTTAGAAAAAGAAAAGCGTAAAGAAGGTTTTTCAAGTTCTTTATCGGTCAAAATTTCAGAAAGCACATGAGAACCTTTTGCACTTCCCGATTGACAGGCACTACCTTTTGAGCATGCAATACCTTTTAAATCTAGGTGAAAGAGCAGCATTAATGATTTTTGGGTGTCAAATGGTAAGCGAACGTTTGTTAAGGTATATGTGCTTTTGGTTAAATCACCAGACAAGCCATTGAACTCAACTTCAGGAATCTCCTTCTTAATATGCTCAATAAAATACTTTTTTAGGCCGCCAACATATTCCTTTTCTTCGTCTAAATTATCATAAGAAGCAATAAATGCCTCTTCTAAACCAACAATATTATGAAAAGGCTCCGTACCCGCTCTAAATCCGCGTTCTTGCGAACCACCAACTATAAGTGGTCTTAAACCTGAATTTTTTCTCACAAATGCAAAGCCAACCCCTTTTGGTCCATGAAACTTATGGGCGGCAGCTGTTAAAAAGTCGATGGTCGTTTGCGATAAATCCCAATTAAAGTGACCAACAGATTGTACAGTGTCAGAATGAAAGAGCGCTTCGTTTTCTTGACATAGCTTTCCTACTTCTTCTACATCAATCATATTGCCCAACTCATTATTGACATGCATTAAACTGACTAATTTCTTTGAATTATCAGCTTTCAACAAAGCCTTTAAATGATTTAAATCAGGATTTCCAGAAGTATCCAAATCAACAAAAAGTAAGGTAATCCCATATTCCTTTTTCAATTCTTCAGCCGTATGTAAGACAGCATGATGTTCAATTTTAGAAGTAATAATAGTTTTCACACCTAAATCACGAACAGCACAGCGTAAAATCATATTATCCGCCTCCGTACCACCAGAAGTAAATATTATCTCAGAAGGGTGCGCATTCAAGTATTTTGCAATAGTTTTTCTCGCTTTTTCAATAGCAGTTTTAGCAGAACGTCCATAACTATGGGTTGATGAAGGATTTCCATAAAAATTACCTAAAGCATCTTGCATTTTAGTAATTACTTCATCACGAACTTGTGTTGTTGCGGCATTATCTAAATAGACCTTTTGCATAGCTACTACATCGTTTTAGAATTTGCCAAAAATAGGTATTATTACGTTAATTTCTTCCAAATTCAAGGGAATCAAATAGGATATTCAAACGGAATTACTTTAAATTTGAATTAATGAAAAAAGCCCTAGTACTCCTTTTAATTATTTTATTGAATGCCTGCGATGATGGTGATTTGCAAATTGAAACTTTAGATTTCGATAGTGTCAATGTTTCCTTTTGTGATGACCCAGTTGCTTCTTCAAGCAACCTACTTTTTAAAATAAATGATGATGAAACTTTGATTTTAGAACTTCAAAGTGGTATTTTAAATAATGGTGTCATAGGTATTGATACAATTACTACCGAAAGTTCGGTGCCTAGTCAATCGCAAATAACCTATCGTATTTTTTCAGATAATGTATCCAGTAGTTATTTCTGCAATGACATTCCGCCAGTTACACCTACTGTCATTGAAGAGATTGAAGCAGAAGATGGTGCTGTATTTGTAAAAACCATAATGAATGCCGATTCAACCTTATTTACCCATATTATTGAGCTAAGCGGAATTTCTTTGGTAAGCAGTATTGGAGAACGTATTACCGACCTTACTATCAATGAATTTGGAGAAGTTACTACCGCAGTACCAGCCAATTAAGAGTTTTGAAAAATGTAAACCTCAGTTGCTCCCAATCCATATTTTTGATATTCAGCGTCATAGAACTTAACATTTTCATATCGGTTAAAAAGATACTTCAACTCTTCTTTTAGAACTCCTTCTCCTACGCCATGAATAAAAACTACTTTTTGAATGCGCTTTCGCATGGCGAACTCCAATTGTCTTTTTGCAGTATCCAATTGTAGATTGAGCATTTCAAAATTGGTCAGTCCCCTAGTTGAATTGGTAAGTTGATGAATATGCAAGTCAACTTCCATCTTTGGAGTATTCCTTTCTTTAGGCTTTGTTATCTGAACTGGCTTCTTTTTGTGAATTTCTTTCTGAGATTTTATTTGAGCTACTTCATGATTGGTTACCTCAATCGCAGCAGTAATCTTCACCAATTGTGAAGGTTCAAATTCTAACGAGAATCCTTCTTCATCTTCGACCATCACCCCATCAGCAGCAATTGCAACTACCTTGCCCTTTATAGCTTCATCTAAAACCTCAACCCTATCCCCTACTTGAAATTTCATCATACTAAACAGATTTCAACGAAAAAATAAATTTGACTACCAATGAAGTTCAAAAATAATAGTATTTTGGACTTGAATAACGAATTATTTCAATGACCAATAGCTTGCTGATATACTTTTTTGCACTTAAAGACTATATGCTGCCATGCTTTAGTAAGCAATTATTTGGTATGGATTGTCCAGGTTGCGGGCTGCAAAGATCAGTGCTATTGCTTTTTAACGGTGAATTTTTTGCAGCTTTTAAAATGTATCCTGCTATTTATACACTGATTGCGTTATTTGTGGTTATAATTATAAACCAAGTAATCAGCATTAAATATGGTAGTAAGCTAATAATTGGTCTTAGCATATCTAGTGTTGCCTTAATTTTAATCAATTTTATATTTAAACTTTTACACTAACAAATATTTATTATGGAACAACAAAAATTACCTAGCGTAACTATCGCTCTTGTATTAGCCATCTTATCATTCTTATGTTGCTGCTTTGGGGGTGCCCCAGGTCTTATTTTTGGAGCAATAGCTTTCTTTTTAGTCAGAAAAGATGAGAAAATTTATGCCCAAAATCCAGAAGGTTATAGCAATTATAGTACTTTAAAAACTGTGAAAATACTCTCAATAATAGGTATGGTACTTGGGGTGCTATATTTAGCATATACTTTTTGGTCAATCAATGCCATGGGTGGTTGGGAAGGCTATATGGAGAAAGTTAATGAGATGATGGAGCAATATCAATAAGATATGAATCAACAACCATTACCAGGCGCAAGCAATGTTTTTACATTTGGGATAATAGCCTTAGTCACTTCCTTAGTTTGTTGTGGTCCTTTTGCAGCGATTTTTAGTATTATCGCTCTGTCAAAAGCAAAGAAAGCTACGCAAATTTATAACGATAGTCCAGAACTTTATAACGACTTTAATAATGTAAAAACTGGCAAAATTCTGGCTTATATAGGATTAGCTATTGCCATTGTTATGCTTATTTTATGGATACTTTATTTTGGAGTTATTATAGCAATGATAGCATCTAACGGAGAATTCAATAATTTTTAAATATAAAAAAGCCGATTTGGAAACAAGTCGGCTTTTTTAATTAGCTACTTCGCTCATAAATTTTAAGCGGTATATTCTTAGGTCTTCTTCTTCATACTCTCCATCAAATTCTTCTACGGCGTCATCAATAGAATCTGATTCTGCTTCCAAAAAATAATCATGAATTTCTTCTTGCTGGTCTTCATCTAGTAGTTCGTCTACCCAATACCCTAAGTTTAACTTTGTACCACTAAAAACGATTTGTTCCATCTCTTTGATGAGTTGTGGAATTTCTAAGCCTTTAGCCGCAGCAATATCTTCTAGTGGTAATTTTCTATCAACATTCTGTATAATGTACAATTTTAAGGCTGAGTTTGCCCCTGTACTTTTTACTACCAAATCATCTGGACGTATAATATCATTTTCCTCTACATAACTACTTATCAATGAGACAAAGGGCTTCCCATATTTTTTGGCCTTGCCTTCCCCTACTCCATGGATATTTAGAAGTTCTTCCATAGAAATTGGATATTTTAAAGACATATCATCCAATGACGGGTCTTGAAAAACGACAAAAGGTGGAACATCATTCTTTTTTGCCTCTTTCTTTCTCAAATCTTTTAATTGTCTTAACAGTTTTTCATCGGCTACTCCTCCTAAAGACTTAGCAGCGGTGACTATAGCATCATCATTTTCGGCACTATACACATGATCTTTGGTCATCATAAATGACTTGGGTTTTTCCAAAAATTGGTCTCCCATAGCAGTAACATGCAGCACACCGTATTGTTCAATTTCTTTCTTTAAAAATCCTGCAACCAAAGTTTGTCTGGTCAATGCCATCCAAAATGCCTCATCTTTATCATCTCCTATACCAAAAAAGTCTTTCTCATCAGTCTTATGAGAAGAAATCAAAGCATTGGTTTTCCCAACTAAAGCTTTTACAATTTCTTTGGTTTTAAATTTTTCCATGGTGCCCTTTACGACTTTCAAAAGTTTAACCACTTCTTCCATGGCTTCCTCCTTTGGTTTTGGATTTCGCGCGTTGTCATCCATATCTGCGCCGTCTCCTTTTTCACCATCAAATTCTTCACCAAAATAATGTAAAATAAATTTTCGCCTAGACATTGAAGTTTCGGCATAGGCCACTATTTCCTGAAGCAATGCGTTGCCAACTTCTTGCTCTGCGACAGGCTTACCTGACATGAATTTTTCAAGTTTTTCAACATCTTTATAGGAGTAGTATGCCAAACAATGACCTTCTCCACCGTCACGACCTGCCCTGCCAGTTTCTTGATAATAACTTTCAATACTTTTAGGAATATCGTGATGAATAACAAAGCGTACATCTGGCTTATCAATTCCCATACCGAATGCAATGGTCGCTACAACAACGTCAACATCTTCCATCAAAAACATATCTTGATATTTCGAACGTGTTTTGGCATCAAAACCAGCGTGGTAAGGTACCGCACTGACCTCATTCACCTGAAGCACCTGTGCTAATTCTTCAACGCGTTTTCTGCTAAGACAATAGATAATACCCGACTTACCTTGATTTTGTTTAACAAAGCGAATAATATCAGCATCGACGTTTACCGTTTTGGGACGTATCTCATAATATAAATTGGGTCTATTAAAAGAGGCCTTAAAAACTTTGGCATCGCTCATGCCTAGATTTTTAATGATATCTTCTTGAACTTTTGGGGTCGCGGTTGCAGTAAGTCCGATGATTGGAATATTTTCATCAAGCCTACCAATAATACTTTTTAAATTGCGGTATTCTGGCCTAAAATCATGTCCCCATTCTGATATACAATGAGCTTCATCAACTGCAACAAAAGAAAGTTTTACCGTCTGCAGGAAATTAATGTATTCTTCCTTTGTTAACGATTCAGGTGCCACATAAAGCAGTTTAGTAACTCCATTGGTAATGTCCTCCATTACCTGTTTCACTTCCGTTTTATTCAAAGAAGAATTTAAAACATGAGCGATGCCATGTTCAGAAGAGACACCTCGAATGGCATCTACTTGATTTTTCATTAAAGCTATCAAAGGAGAAACTACGATTGCAGTACCTTCTTGCATAATAGCTGGTAATTGATAGCAAAGAGACTTACCCCCACCTGTTGGCATAATGACAAAAGCATCATTACCGGCCAATACGTTTGTGATGACATCTTCTTGCAGCCCCTTGAATTTTGTAAATCCAAAGTATTTCTTTAATGCAGCATGCAAATCCATTACAGTCGAACCAATTTTTGGTATTCCATTAATAAAACTAATACAACGGTGCTATACGCTTTCTTTGAAGTAAAAGGTCAGTGTTAGTGTTTATGATAGCACCCTTTTTATCTTAAATAATCTAAAATTACGATTACGTTTGTTTAATTTTGTAATCTTAAAGATAAGACATTCTTTGAGGAATGCAACCCAAAATACTAATATTACCTTGAAGCCTGAAAACTCCATTCTTGACATTGCCAAACAGACTATCGAAAATGAGAGTGATGCCATTAAGAACTTAATTCCTCAATTAAGTAGCGATTTTGAAGAAGCTGTTAACTGTATTTTAGAATCAAAGGGAAGAGTTGTGATTTCTGGAGTTGGCAAAAGCGCCTTAATTGCTTCAAAAATCGTAGCAACCTTTAATTCCACAGGCACTCCGGCAATTTTTATGCATGCAGCGGATGCGATTCATGGTGACTTAGGCACAGTTCAAAAAAACGATGTTGTCATTTGTATTTCAAAAAGTGGCAATACGGAGGAAATAAAAATGCTGATTCCCTTAATAAAAAGAGGAGGTAATAAGCTCATAGGAATTACAGGACAAATGGATTCCATTCTGGCCAAACAAGCGAATTTTGCCTTAAATACTTATGTTGAAAAAGAGGCCTGTCCAAATAATTTGGCTCCTACAACAAGTACTACAGCACAATTGGTCATTGGTGATGCTCTTGCTATTTGTTTATTGAAATTGAAAGGATTTAGTAGCGAAGATTTTGCTAAATATCACCCAGGTGGTGCACTGGGGAAAAAATTATATTTAAGGGTTTCAGATATTGTTGAAAATAATTTAAAGCCCAAAGTATCCGCTAATTCTAAGGTAAAAGAAGTTATTGTTGAGATTTCTGAAAAAATGTTGGGTGTAACTGCAGTTCTTGAAAATGATAAAGTGGTCGGAATTGTTACCGATGGTGATATTAGAAGAATGCTCAATAAGCATGAAAATATTGGTGGGTTAACCGCTAAAGATATCATGACCAGCAACCCCAAAACAGTAAACACGAATATTTTGGCCATCAAGGCTTTAGAAATAATGCAAGGGCAAGGTATCTCGCAGTTATTGGTGATGAATGAAGAAGAATATGTAGGTGTAATACATATTCATAACTTGATTAACGAAGGTATTTTATAATGGCAGATACAACTAAAGCACCAAACGAAATGTCCTTTTTGGACCATTTAGAAGAACTTAGATGGCATTTGGTTCGTTCCGTAATTGCTATTGTACTTGTCGGCTGCGTCGCTTTTGTAATGAGTGATTTTATTTTTGACACTGTCATCTTTGGTCCTAAAAAAATGGACTTTCCCACCTATCGATTCTTTTGCAACATTGCTACTTTCTTTGGTATTACTTCTGAGTTTTGTGCCGATTCATTACCATTCACCATACAAAACCGTACTATGGCAGGTCAGTTTTCTGCACATATTTGGACATCGATTTGGGCAGGGTTCATATTATCTTTTCCCTATGTTTTATGGGAGCTATGGCGTTTTATAAGTCCTGGTCTCCACAAAAAAGAGCGAAAACATTCTAGAGGATTTATTTTTGTTGCCTCAACTTTATTTTTTCTAGGGGTATTATTTGGCTACTATGTAGTTGCACCGCTTTCTATCAACTTTTTGGGTACCTATCAGGTCAGTAAAGAAGTATTGAACGAAATTGATATCAGTTCGTTCATTGCTACCGTTCGGTCATCGGTCATTGCTTGTGGCATTATGTTTGAATTACCTATCATCATTTATTTTTTGACAAAAGTTGGATTAGTTACCCCAGAAATTTTAAAAAAATATCGAAAAATTGCACTTGTAGTGGTTTTAATTTTATCGGCAGTCATAACACCGCCAGACGTTACAAGTCAAATTGTGGTTTCTATTCCTGTACTGATTTTATATCAAGTGAGTATTTATATTTCAAAATTGGTCGTCAAACGTGATGCAAAAAGAGAAGCAAAATATGCCAAATAAAGTTGAAGAGTTCAATACCTACCGGGTAAAAATGAATGAGAAATTACTTGCTGAAAACAATAAGGTGATTAAGCGAATTTTTAATCTAGATACCAATGCTTTCTCTCCGGGAGCTTTGGATATAAAAACTAAAGAATTATTAGGTTTGGTAGCCTCAGCGGTAATGCGATGTGACGATTGCGTAAAATATCATTTAGAAAGTTCAATGGATAGTGGTGCTTCAAAAGAAGAAGTAATGGAAACCTTAAGTATTGCCACTTTGATAGGTGGAACAATTGTTATTCCCCACCTACGAAAAGCTTATGAATATTGGGAAGATTTAGAAAATACCAAGCATTAAAAAAATCACAAAGCATATTCCGATGAAAAGGATTATGTTTAGCTTTAGTCGCTTATGAAGTTACGTGCCGATAATATAATGAAGGCCTATAGAGGTCGAAAAGTCGTAAAAGGAATATCTCTTGAGGTTAACCAAGGCGAAATAGTAGGGTTACTAGGGCCTAACGGAGCTGGTAAAACCACTTCTTTTTATATGATTGTTGGTCTGATAAAACCTAATGGAGGTCATATCTATTTAGATGATATGGAAATCACTGATTTTCCTATGTATAAGAGAGCCCAGAACGGCATTGGGTATTTAGCTCAAGAAGCTTCGGTATTTCGAAAACTAAGCATTGAAAAGAATATATTGAGTGTGTTGCAAACCACCAACCTTTCAAAAAAAGAGCAGCATATGAAAATGGAGTCACTCATTGATGAATTTGGTCTTGGACATATACGTAAAAATCGAGGAGACTTACTTTCAGGAGGTGAGCGTAGACGAACCGAAATTGCAAGAGCTTTAGCAACAGATCCCAAATTTATTTTATTAGATGAACCCTTTGCAGGGGTTGACCCGGTTGCTGTTGAAGATATACAGCGAATTGTGGCACAGCTTAAAAATAAAAATATTGGAATCTTGATTACAGACCATAATGTTCAAGAAACCTTGGCAATAACAGAACGCTCTTATTTAATGTTTGAAGGTGGAATTTTAAAAGCAGGATTACCAGAAGACTTGGCTCAAGATGAAATGGTGCGTAAAGTGTATTTAGGGCAAAATTTTGAACTCCGTAAAAAGAAACTTGATTTTTAATCTCTTTAGAACTAATTCTTCAAAGCTTTCCTTTCTTATTATTAACCTCGATATTTTGACACAAATTTTAATACCTAATATGCCTAGGGCGGTATTATTTATAATTAATATTACTTCACCCCAAAGGTTAAAGTCGCCCAGTTTGATTCGTAATCCACTCCTTTTTCTTCACTTTTCACCATGTGAATCGTTGCGACATACCAATTACCCGCCTGAGTAGGTGTCATGGTCATAATACCATTTTCATCAGTTCTGGTTGAATTTTCATTTTCATGGGCATCTTTTCCAGGCATTGAAGTACTAAAATGAACAATATGGTTTGGTAAAGGTTTACCGTCACTAACCAATTTAAACGAAATAGCATCACCTATACTTGCTTCATACGGATTGGTAACTGGAATGAACTCAATGGGAAATCCGAATTCGGTTTTAAACTCTTCCGTTTTATCATCTCCTATTTGAAGTAAGAGTTTTACATGTTTCGAATATTTTTCTCTGGCTCCATTGATACCGCTACCATCTTGTTTGCGCTCTAAAATTGTATCTTCTAAACCTTCATGCTCCAAGTACTCATTGAAAGCATCGGAATCCATTTCAATCATTTTTGGTAAGGTTAAAATTCCAGCAGCATATGTTCCTGCCTCACCAGATTTGAACTTCAAATAAGTACTCTTATCCTTGTCATAATAATCCTTCTCCACCATGGGTTTTTCAAAATCTGGACCAATAATCCTAGAATCTTGTATTCTATCTCGTGTGATATTGTTTTCACTTTTATCGAAAGTTCCATTGTAGAGATATAACTCGCCCGACTCATAAGGTCTCAAAAAGTAAGTGTCTGTTTTTAAAAACAGTTCATGCGATGAAAAAAGAATGTAAGCTGCTAAAAGCAAAAAAATAGAGGTAAATCGTTTCATAATAATTGATTATTTTCTTTATCTACGAAACAAATAAAAGCAGGGTTTCAAAATACTTTAAAGAATCAAGCCTTTTTAGAAAGTAAAGAAGCCAAAATATAGAATATTATAATCACTGGTATTGCTAAAAATTTCATTGTCAATAGCAACACTAAACTTCCAATCAAAAACAAATATTTAATTCCATTATCCTTAAAACTCCAATTTTTAAATTTTAAAGCGAATAGTTCAATTCTCGAATTCAATAAATATGCACTTAAAATAGTTAAACCAATTAAAAACCATTGGTTCAGTATGATTCCGTTTAAGGTTTCATTATTCTGGTAAAAAAGAATCAATGGCAACGATAGAATTAATATTGTATTTGCTGGTGTTGGTAATCCTAAAAACGAAGAAACTTGATCTTCATCAACATTAAATTTAGCAAGTCTATAAGCTGAAGCAAGTGTAATGATAAAGCCAAACAAAGGTAAAAGTCCTACATCAGTATGCATTCCGAGCAAATCAAGGTTCCAACCTCCTTTTTGAGCCATATTTAACAATTGAAACATTGCTATACCCGGCACAACTCCACTGGTCACCATATCAGCCAAAGAATCTAACTGCACACCAATCTCACTCTTTACATTTAAAATACGTGCAGCAAATCCATCTAAAAAATCAAAAAAGATTCCTAAAAAAACAAAAATAGCGGCAAATTCTAGTTGGTTCATTACCGCAAAAACAACAGCAATACATCCACAAAAAAGATTAAGAAGTGTAATGAAATTAGGAATATGCTTTTTCATTCGTTTGGTTTTTGTAAAAATAAACTAAAATTTAAGTTTTTGATTGCGATTAGATAGCCCTAGAATTTAATTATTCTGATATTTGTGTTAGACGATTATGAGAACGAGGCTTCTAATTATTTTTCTTTTTTTGCTACAAGCATTTCAAATGCTTTATGCAAAAATTCCCACGCTGTCAGAAAAAGCGCAAATAAGCGCACTTACATGTGCCGCAGGCGATGAACTTTTCTCTTCTTTCGGGCATACCGCTTTTAGGGTTCAAGATCCTATTTTGGGTATCGATGTTGTTTATAATTATGGCACATTTGACTTCAATAAACCAAATTTCTACTTGAATTTTGCCAAAGGAAAATTGATTTACTCCCTTTCCAGAAAAAGCTTTGAAGCTTTTCTTTATGACTACCAACTTGAAAAAAGGTGGATTAAAGAACAGTTACTAGATTTAAATCAAGAGCAATCAAACAATCTTCTTAAATTTTTTGAAGAAAATTATAAACCTGAAAATCGTGACTACCCCTATGATCCACTCTTTAACAATTGTTCTACGATTACTGGAGATATTTTAGAAAAAAATTTAGGGGAAACAATCGAATTCAACGGTTCGCACCTTAAAGAATTATTGACTTTTAGACAATTGGTTCATCAACATATCAAAACCAATAAATGGGGCACCTTTGGTATCGATATGGCTTTTGGTGGTATAACAGATCGCCAGGCGACTGTTCGACAACATATGTTTTTACCATATTACGCCATGTATCAGTTGAAAAACACTACTTATAATGGCAAACCTATAATAGGCCGAGAACGTACTATTTCAAATTACCCTGAAAAATCTGACCAAAGTACTTTTTTCACCTCACCTCTATTTTGGTTTCTCTTCTTATTATGTTTTGTTTTGGCGATTACGTATTTAGACAACAAGCATGATGGGTACAATAAATGGCTCGATTTTACACTCTTTTTTATTTCAGGCTTATCAGGTCTAATACTCATGCTTTTATGGTTTGCAACGGACCATGTAGTCACACAATTAAATTTTAATTTTTTGTGGTTGTTACCTACAAACATGATAGTTGCCTTTTATATTATTTCAAAAAAACAACCAGTTTGGTTAAAGAAATACTTGTGGGTCGCTTTAGGTCTAATGGTAATTGTAGGGTTAATTTGGGTATTTAAAATCCAAATATTATCTCCTTTAAACCTAATCTTAATGCTTATTTTAGTTATTCGATATCTCTTTTTATTGAAGAAGATTTAGGGCATCTATCCAAAAAAAATACTTTATGAACCTGCTTACTGTAGAGAATATTTCTAAGTCTTATGGCGAATTGGTTTTGTTTTCTGATATTTCTTTCGGAATCAATAAAAATCAAAAAATCGCTTTGATTGCCAAAAATGGTAGTGGAAAGACTTCTATTTTAAACATCATTTCGGGCAAAGACAGTACGGAAACGGGGCAGATTAATTCTAGAAAAGGAATTAAAATTTCTTTTCTAGAACAAGAACCCGATTTAAATCCGAATCTGACTATTGAAGAAACAATTTTTGCATCTGGTAATGAGGTATTAAATGTCATTTCTCGATATGAAGAAGCAGTTCAAAACCCTGATGACCAAGAAGCATATCAAAAGGCCTTTGAAGCTATGGATAGGTTTCAAGCTTGGGACTTTGAAACACAGTATAAGCAAATACTCTTTAAACTCAATTTAACTGAGCTTGATATAAAAGTAAGTGTACTTTCGGGCGGACAAAAAAAAAGATTGGCCCTTGCCAATGCGCTTATCAATAAACCCGATTTATTAATTCTAGACGAGCCAACCAACCATCTAGATCTAGAAATGATTGAGTGGCTTGAAGAATTTTTCAAAAAGGAAAATATCACACTTTTTATGGTCACTCACGACCGTTATTTTTTAGAGCGAGTTTGCAATGAAATTATTGAATTAGACAATAATCAACTCTATAGCTATAAAGGAAATTATTCGTACTATTTAGAAAAACGTGAGGCAAGATTAGAACGTGAAGCAGTTGAGCAGCACAAAAACAAACTCTTATTTAAAAAAGAACTGGATTGGATGCGACGCCAACCCAAGGCCAGAACTACCAAATCTAAATCTCGAATAGATGATTTTCACGAAATAAAATCAAGAGCAAGTCAGCGTAGACAAGAACATGAAGTTCAGTTAGAATTGAATATGGAACGTTTAGGAAGCAAAATTGTTGAGCTTCATAATGTTACAAAGTCTTTTGGTGACAAGACCATGCTCGATAAATTTGATTATAGCTTTACTAAGGGAGAACGTATTGGTATTATTGGCAAAAACGGTACTGGAAAATCTACTTTTTTAAATGTCTTGACTGGTACAGAAAAAATAGATGGAGGGAAAATCGTCATTGGTGACACTATTAAATTTGGTTACTATACCCAAAAAGGAATTACTGCAAAAGAAGGCCAAAAAGTCATTGATATTATAAGAGAATATGGCGACTTTATTCCTCTAAAAAAAGGTAGACAAATATCTGCGCAACAGTTATTGGAGCGTTTTCTTTTCGATAGAAAAAAGCAATATGACTTCGTTGAAAAATTAAGTGGAGGAGAGCGTAAACGTTTGTATTTATGTACTGTCTTGATTCAAAATCCCAACTTTTTGATTCTAGATGAACCTACCAATGATTTAGATATTGTAACCTTGAACGTTCTTGAAAGTTTTCTACTTGACTTTCCTGGTTGTTTAATGGTGGTCTCTCATGATCGTTATTTTATGGATAAGATTGTAGATCATCTTTTTGTATTTCAAGGAGATGGAGTGATCGAAAACTTTCCTGGCAATTATTCTGATTATAGAATTTACGAGAATAGCAAGGTTTTAGAAAAACGTGAAGCTAAATCTGATTCCAATGAAAAAACTAACTGGAAAGAAAAAGATAATTCCAAAAAACTCTCATTCTTAGAACAGAAAGAGTATCATAAACTCGAAAAAGAAATACAAAAACTAGAAGTTGAAAAGAAAGAAGTACAAAACAAGTTTACCGATGATTCATTATCCGGTGATGACATTAATATACTCTCCATTGAACTTGGTGAATTAGAAACTGAGATTGAGGCCAAAACTGAACGTTGGTTTGAGTTAGGCTCTAAAATTGAGGTTTGATGCTTTTTCGTTTCGTTTCATCCCTAAATTTTCTTCGACATGCTACAAATCAACATGATGTGCATTCCCCTTTCGTTTATGATTTTGTAACCAAGTGCCTTTACAAAAAACCAAAGAAGTCAAAAAAAAAGACTTTAGACGTTTTGCTAAAAAGCATCGCATACTTCAACATAAAGCATATCAGAATTTTAGAAAATGACGAATTTCAATCGATTATAATAAAACAATTTCCTGACTTAAGCCTGAATTCAACTAAATTGGATTTAATCTATTACAAATCAATAGAATATGTTAAACCTATAAATGTATTTTCACACTATGAGCAAAAAAATGATACGATTTTAATCTTTGACCATATTCATAGAACACCTAAAGAACTTTCATATTGGAAAGGTTTCACTCAATGGGACAAAACAACAGTTACTATCGACCTGTTTTATTGTGGAATAGTATTCTTTAGAAAAGAACAAGTAAAACAACATTTTACAATACGGATTTAAAAAAGTAATTTGCTGTATTAAACTTTTCTTGAAAATGGATACTATCATTTTTTACATTTTAGGTGTTTTAGTGATTATTTATTTCGCAGTATTGTTTAAAAACAAGCGAAATAGTAGAAAACGTAAATCTCGTTCCTTTATGGAAGGAAAACGGAAGCATGAAAAATGAAAATCTATACTAAAACTGGCGATAAGGCCACTACTGCACTTTTTACGGGTAAAAGAGTGTCAAAACATCATATAAGAATTGAAAGTTATGGTACCATTGATGAATTGAATTCATTTTTAGGGTTAATTCGTGACCAAAAAATTGATACAAATTCAAGACAAGTATTGACCACAATACAAAATAAATTATTCACTGTTGGAGCCATATTGGCCACCGAACCAAAAAAGGACAATCGATTAAAAATTCCTAGAATTGATTCAGAAGACATTGAATTTCTCGAAAATGAGATGGATAAAATGAACGAGTCGCTCCCAGAAATGACTCATTTCATACTTCCTGGCGGACACGTAACGGTGTCATATTGTCATATTTCGAGAACAGTATGCCGCCGCGCTGAACGAATGATAAGTTATCTACATGAAAATGAACCTGTACCAGACAATGTGCTAGCGTATATCAACAGGTTATCTGACTATCTTTTTGTCTTGGCACGAAAATTGTCAAAAGATTTGCAAGCCGAAGAAGTCAAGTGGATTCCTGAAAAATTGGACAAATAAATTCCCATTTTAAGCGTTACAGATTTATTATGTCGAAAATATTTTTTAAATAATTCAAAAATTGCTTGGCAGTTTGGGTTTAAAAATTATTTTTGCAAAAAATTTAAAATCAAACCATTACTATGTACTGGACATTAGAATTAGCATCATATTTAAGTGACGCGCCTTGGCCAGCCACCAAAGACGAATTAATAGATTACGCAATTAGAACTGGAGCTCCTTTAGAAGTTGTAGAAAACTTGCAATCTATGGAAGAAGAAGGTGGTGAAATATATGAATCAATTGAAGAAATATGGCCTGATTATCCCACCGAGGAAGATTACCTCTGGAATGAGGACGAGTATTAATCACAATTAAAATAACAACATAAGAAGCCTCATTTTTTGAGGCTTTTTTTATGTAATTTTGGCAGCGAAGTTGACATAATTGGTCAATCTAGACTATGGAACAGCTTTTGCTGAAACAGAAGTAACTTAAGCTTTTTCAATTTTAACTAAAATTGAAAAAGTTTGAATCACTTCACTAATAAAAAATTACCCATGAGTATTTTAAATTCCGTACTAAAGGTTTTCGTAGGAGATAAATCGGAGAAAGATGTAAAATCGATGCAGCCTTTGGTCAAAAAAATAAAATCTTTTGAACAATCCGTCGAGGCTTTAAGTCACGATGAATTACGTAAAAAGACCCATGATTTCAAAGCTAAAATAGCGAAGAGTTGCAAAGATATCCATGATAAAATAGATACACTTAAAGAAGAAGTTGAAGCTTCAAACGATATCGATAGAAATGAAGAAATTTATACTGAAATTGATAAGCTTAACGAAGAAGCCTACAAAATTTCAGAAGATGTACTGAACGAAATTCTTCCTGAGGCTTTTGCTGTTGTAAAAGAAACCGCAAAACGCTTCGCAAATAATGAAACGATTACGGTGACAGCTTCTGAATTCGACCGCTCACTATCAGGTTCGGCAGACTACGTAACCCTAGAAGGCGATAAGGCTATTTGGAAAAATTCATGGGATGCTGCAGGTAAAGAGGTAACCTGGGATATGATACATTATGATGTGCAGCTGATTGGTGGTATTGCATTGCATCAAGGCAAAATTGCTGAAATGCAAACTGGTGAGGGTAAAACTTTGGTTGCTACACTGCCACTTTACTTAAATGCTCTACCCGGTAAAGGTGCGCATTTGGTTACTGTTAACGATTATCTGGCAAAACGTGATAGTGCATGGATGGCTCCTATTTTTGAATTTCATGGACTTTCTGTGGATTGTATAGATAAGCACCAACCTAATTCAGAAGGAAGACGTAAAGCCTATAATTCTGACATCACTTATGGCACTAATAATGAATTTGGCTTTGACTACCTGCGTGATAATATGGCACACACTCCTAATGATTTGGTACAGCCACCCCATCACTATGCCATTGTTGATGAGGTAGATTCTGTATTGGTTGATGATGCAAGAACTCCATTGATTATTTCAGGCCCAGTTCCTGAAGGTGATAGACATGAGTTTAACGAACTAAAACCTCAAGTAGCCAATATTGTACAAAAACAACGCCAGCACTTGACAGGTGTTTTGGCAGAGGCCAAAAAGTTGATTTTAGCCGGTGATACCAAAGAAGGTGGGTTCTTATTGCTTCGTGTGCACCGCGGACTTCCAAAGAACAAGGCACTTATAAAATTTTTAAGTGAAGAAGGTGTAAAACAGTTATTGCAGAAGACTGAAAACTTCTACATGCAAGACAACAACCGTGAGATGCCAAAGGTTGACGAAGATTTGCTATTCACTATTGAAGAGAAAAACAATCAAATTGAACTTACTGATAAGGGAATTGAATACATTTCTGAAGATGGTGACAAAGACTTTTTTGTCATGCCTGATATAGGTGGTGAAATTGCAAAAATTGAAAACCAAGACCTTGATATCGAAAAAGAAGCTGAATTAAAAGATGTTCTTTTTAAAGAGTTTGCCGTAAAAAGTGAGCGCATACATACCATGAGTCAGTTACTCAAAGCATACACTTTATTTGAAAAAGATGTGGAGTATGTGGTTATGGAGAATAAAGTCATGATTGTTGATGAACAGACCGGACGTATTATGGATGGTCGCCGTTATTCGGATGGACTGCACCAGGCCATTGAAGCGAAAGAAAACGTAAAGATTGAGGCATTGACCCAAACTTTTGCAACAATTACGTTGCAGAACTATTTTAGAATGTACAACAAGTTGGCTGGTATGACTGGTACTGCTGTAACTGAAGCTGGGGAGTTCTGGGAAATTTATAAATTGGATGTAGTTGAAATTCCTACCAACCGACCCATTGCTCGTGATGATAGACACGATTTGATTTACAAGACCAAACGTGAAAAATATAATGCCATTATTGAAGAAGTAACCCAACTTTCAAAAGCAGGGCGACCCGTATTAATCGGTACAACATCAGTAGAGATTTCAGAATTACTTTCAAAATTATTGAGCGTTCGTAAGATTCCACATAACGTATTGAATGCAAAACTGCATAAAAGAGAGGCAGATGTTGTTGCAGAAGCTGGTCAAGGTGGTATTGTAACCATAGCTACCAATATGGCAGGTCGTGGAACAGATATTAAGTTATCATCAGAAGTTAAAGCAGCTGGTGGTTTGGCTATTGTAGGTACTGAACGTCATGATTCAAGACGTGTAGATAGGCAGCTTCGAGGCCGTTCAGGACGTCAAGGGGATCCAGGTAGTTCTCAGTTTTATGTTTCTTTAGAAGATAATCTAATGCGTTTGTTCGGTTCGGATAGAGTCGCTAAAATGATGGATAGAATGGGACTTGAAGATGGTGAAGTTATCCAACATTCCATGATGACCAAATCTATTGAACGTGCTCAGAAAAAAGTGGAAGAAAATAACTTTGGAATTCGGAAGCGATTATTGGAATATGATGATGTAATGAACGCCCAACGAGAAGTTGTGTACAAACGTAGACGTCATGCGATACAAGGGGAGCGTTTAAAGGTGGATATCGCAAATATGATATATGATACTTGTGAAGTAATTTCTGAGACCAATAAGGCTGCTGATGATTTCAAAAATTTTGAATTTGAACTCATAAAGTATTTCTCAATCACTTCTCCTGTAGCTGAAGAAGATTTCAATAAGCTTGGTTTTCAAGAAATTGCAAATAAGGTTTACAAAGTTGCTTACGATCATTACCAAGAAAAAATGGAAGGTAGTGCTATGCAGGCATTCCCAGTTATCAAAAATGTATACGAAGACCAGACCAATAAATTTGAACGCATTGTCGTACCATTTACAGATGGGGTTAAGTCTTTAAATGTAGTCACTAATCTCAAAAATGCTTATGAAAGTAATGGAAAGCAATTGGTGACAGATTTTGAGAAGAATATCACTTTGGCCATTATTGATGACTCATGGAAAACCCATTTACGTAAAATGGATGAGTTAAAGCAATCTGTACAATTGGCAGTTCACGAACAGAAAGACCCTTTATTAATCTATAAATTTGAGGCTTTTGAGCTGTTCAAGAGTATGATTGACAAGGTAAATAAAGAAGTAATATCCTTTTTATTCAAAGGAGAGCTTCCTGCTGAGAATACGAATCAGATTCAAGAAGCAAGAAATGTTCGTAGACCAAAAGAGAACATAAAAACTAGTAAAGAGGAAATTCCAAATAGTGATGAACTTGCAGCCCAAAATCGTGCTGCTGGTCAAACTCAGGGACAACGTCCACAAAAAACAGAGACCATTATTCGCGAACGTCCAAAAATTGGAAGAAACGACCGGGTTACTATTAAAAATGTTATGTCAGGAGAAAGCAAAACTGTCAAATACAAACAAGCTGAACCTCTAATTATGAAAGGCGAATGGGTCTTGATTGAAGACTAATTAGGAAGAATAATATTCAGATTACTTCAAACGGCGACCAAATTTAGGTCGTCGTTTTTGATTATGTTATAAAACATATTTAGATTTACACTTGATTTTCACCCCAAAATCATTTTTATGTTTGACTTTGTTTTACATAAATGAATAACCTAACGTATACATGAAAAACCTAACCGGAGAAAATCAACATCCTAAATCAAAAACAAGGATGTTCGAGACTTTAAATTACATAGCCGCATTGGTGGCTATCGCTTTAGGCATATTTTCATTCACCCAAGGATACCATTTTGGATTGTTAGCCATCCTATTTCTTTTGGCAGTTTTGTTTATGGCAACTGCACTTTTTATTAAGAATTCAGCCATAAATAGTTCTTCAAATGCAGTTTTAGAGCATAAACTACAAGAAAAAGAAACCTTACTCAAAGAAGTACACCATCGAGTAAAAAACAACCTTCAAACTGTTTCTAGTTTGTTAAGCCTACAATCAAGATCCATTGAAGACAAAAAAATAAGTGGTATTATAAAAAGCAGCCAAAACCGCGTGGTATCAATGGCCATGGTTCACGAAATGCTCTATAAACGTGATGATTACACTTCTAAAATAGAGCTAAAACCTTATGTTGAAGAACTATGTGAATACTTACTGCGTTCGGTCAAAGGCAATGAAAATAATATTACCACTAAATTAGATATTGGTGATTTTAGATTAAGTATAGATACTGTAATTCCACTGGGTTTGATTATTAATGAAACTGTAACCAATGCTTTAAAATATGGATTGCCAGAAGAAGTTGCAGGAGAAATTTTAGTGAAGCTTTCAAAAAAGGGGGTAAATACTTACGAAATGTATCTCGGAGATAACGGTATTGGTTTTCCTGAAGATATAAATCCGAAGAATACCAAATCTCTTGGTCTCAAACTGATTCACAATTTATCACGTCAACTTCGAGGTAGTGCGCAACGAGATACTAACAGCACTGGCACCTACTATCAAATCACTTTTGAAGAAGTAATTGACGATTTTAATTCGGTCGATTAACTGGTATTTTTTGAACTAGTTCTTTATCTTTAGAGGATAACTCAAAAGACTGCCAACCCAATGTTCAAGAAACTCTTTCTTGTAGCACTATGTATTAGTGGTACACTTTCCGCTCAAGACTACTTTTTCGAAAAATTCAAACCCTTTAATGCCGAAATTCCTTCACCTGAAGAATTTTTGGGATATGGTATTGGGGAACATCATACCCGCCATGATCTGATTGTAGCGTATTTAACCAAATTAGCCGAGGTTTCTGACCGTGCCAGTATCTATGAATATGGCAGAACTCATGAGGGGCGAAAACTGGTGATATTGACAATAACTACTCCTGAAAACCTTAAAAACCTTGATAACTTAAAACAGCAACACTTGGCATTTACAGACCCTTCGAAGTCTGTTTCCAACTATGATGATGTGCCTGTTTTTATTAATCTGGCTTATAATGTCCATGGCAATGAACCTTCAAGCTCAGAAGCTGCCTTACTTACTGCATATACATTCACCTCATCAAACAGCCCTGAAATACTTAAGTATTTGAACAACGCAGTCATTATGGTTGACCCAACTATTAATCCGGATGGGCGTGATAGGCATACGCAATGGGCAAATACCTACCAAGGCAGTCCCTTAGTTGCTGACCCTGCAGATGCAGAACATAATGAATATTGGCCAAGAGGACGCACCAACCACTACTGGTTCGACTTAAACAGAGATTGGTTGTTGGGGATTAATCCTGAAAGTAGAGGTAAACTAAACTGGTACCATGAATGGTATCCTAATGTGGTGACCGATTTTCATGAGATGGGAAGTCAGAGTTCGTATTTCTTCGAACCGATGAAATTAAATGCCTCGCAAGACCCCATTATGCCGAAAGCGAATTATGAAGATTTGAATAATCTATTCGGAGACTATTTTGCCAGTGCTTTAGACAGTATTGGTTCTTTTTACTTTACCAAAGAGGTTTTTGATGGAACGTATCCCGGATATGGGTCTTCGTATCCTGATTTACAGGGCGGATTGGGATTATTGTTTGAGCAAGCCAGTTCTCGCGGACATAAACAGACTACAAAATTTGGTGAAATCACCTTTCCTTTTACTATCAGAAATCAATATACCTCAAGCATAACAACCGTTAGAGCAGCTGTTGAGAATAAAGGAATGCTCAGAAAATATCAGCAAGATTTCTTTAAAAGTGCTTTAGGTAATGCTTCTAAAAGTAAAATTCGTGGGTATTCTTTTAAAGATGATTATGACAAGAATCGGGAGAAAGCTTTTATAGATAAACTATTATTACATAAAATTGATGTTTACAAAAGTGGTGATCAATTTGTAGTACCAACCAACCAACCACAATATCGAATGGTTCAGACCATGTTTGAAACTTATTCTAAATATAGAGATAGTGTTTATTATGATGCTTCAGCTTGGTCAGTGGCCAATTTCTATAATATGAAATATAAGCCCGTTACCAGTTTGAATATGGGTGACAAAATAACCTCGACAGCGAACTTGGTTAAAACACCAGCCGTTCAAAAAACAGATTACGCTTATATTATCAATTACGATGATTATAATGCTACAGCTGCATTAAACTACTTGCAGCAAAACGAAATCATAGTTTCTTCATCATTTAAACCTTTTACCACAACTACCGATAAAGGTCAAACCGCTTTTAACTATGGTACACTTGTGATACCTGTAAGTCTTCAAAAGAAAGACGCATCTTCAGTTTTTGAATTGGTTCAAAAGGCCCAACAAAAATTTCAAGTTGCCATTCATAGTGTAAGCTCTGGATACAGTAGCAAAGGAATTGATTTAGGAAGTCGATATGTATCACCAATCACCAAACCTAAGGCAATGATGCTTATTGGAGATGGTGTTCGTTCGTATGAAGCTGGTGAGGTTTGGCATTTGTTAGATACTCGTGTTCATATGCCCATTACCAAAATACCAATGCGCAATTTCAATCGCGCTAATATGGATAAATACAATACTTTGGTTATGGTATCGGGTAACTATAATTTGAATAAAAAGCAGCTTGATAAAGTTAAGGATTGGATTAGTAAAGGGAATACACTAATTACCATTGGCAGTGCTTCAAAATGGGCTATTGACAAAAAACTGGTCAAAGAAAAACTTACAGAAGGTGCTAAAAATGATAGTACAGAAGTAGCAGAAAGAAAACCCTATGTTGATGCTGGTGAAAACATCGGAAAAGAAAGTGTTGGCGGTGCTATTTTTAAAGTGGATTTAGATTTAACTCATCCCCTAGCCTTTGGATATCGAGATACTCAAATTCCTGTTTACAAGAACAATTCTGTTTGGTTAGCACCAAGCAAGAATGAATATGCAACAGTAGCCAAATACACTCAAAATCCTCATATTGATGGATTTATCACCAAAAAGAATACTGAAGAATTTTTAAAACCATCAGCTTCCCTTGTGGTAAGTAAAGTAGGTCGAGGTCGTGTGGTGCTGTTTGCTGATAACCCTAATTTTAGGGGTACTTGGTATGGTACAAACCGTCTGTTTTTAAATGCCTTGTTTTTGGGGGATAAAATTGATGTTCCAGATTGAGGCATAGAGATATAGATAAAATGCTTTTACTGTTGATGACATTTATTACAGCCTTGTGTATTAATAAAAATGAATAGAGAAACTGAGACATTACTAATTGCTTTAAGTGAAACACCTAGACTGTTAAAGGAATTGATTACCGAAATTGATCCGGAGCTTTATAAAAAGAAAATTATTAGAGATAAGTGGTCAATTCATGAACATGCGACGCATTTGGCGGTCGGTGATAATTATGGATTTCAAAAAAGGTTAAAAATTTTTAGTCAACAAGAAAAACCAACCTTTGAACCACTATCAGGAGATAATTTTGATAAATTATTTTTTATGGAATTAGATTTAAAAAAGACTGTGAATGATTTTTTTCAAATTCGACAAAAAACAATAGAATTAGCTAAAGCCTTTAAGGCAAACGACTGGGACAAGTTTGCTATTCATCCAGAATACAAGATGTATTCTCCATACATAATGTTAAGACATTTGCTAATGCATGACCATCATCATCTGTATAAAATTGAAGATATGGGATTAGGAATTGAGCATAAATAATATTTATCATAAAAAATAACCAAATGAAAAAACTACTCACACTTATTTTCGCACTTACACTTGTAAACACTGGTTTTTCCCAAGAAAAACTTAGTGAAGGCCCTTTCAATCAATTAATCATTAGAGGGGTTACTCTTATCAATGGAAATGGGGCTCCACCAAGAGGACCTATTGATATCGTTGTGGAGAATAACAAGATTGTCAAAATTCAAGTTGTTGGTTATCCTGGCGTGGCGATTAATGAAGCTAAAAGACCAAAATTAAAAGAAGGTGGTAAAGAATTAGATTGTACGGGAATGTACCTCATGCCAGGTTTTATTGATATGCACGGACATATTGGCGGAGTTTCACAAGGTGCGGATTATGACTACGTTTTTAAACTTTGGATGGCACATGGCATTACCTCGGTTCGTGAACCCAGCGGAAGGGGCGTAGATTGGACTTTAGATTTAAAGCGTAAAAGTGAAAAGAATGAAATAATAGCACCTCGTGTGTTTGCTTACACAGGCTTCGGACAAAGTTCAGGAAGTTTTAACCCCCTCAATGATGCTCCGATAAGTACACCTGAACAAGCACGAAAATGGGTTCGTGCCAATGCAGAACGTGGTGCAGACGGAATCAAATTTTTTGGAGCTGCCCCAGAAATTATGGCGGCGGCACTTGATGAGAACAGAAAATTAGGCTTACGCTCTGCTTGTCATCATGCACAATTAGATGTAGCACGTTGGAATGTTTTGAATTCTGCAAGAGCTGGTTTAACAAGTATGGAACACTGGTATGGATTGCCAGAAGCCTTATTTGAAGATAGAACAGTTCAAGATTATCCGTTAGATTATAATTATCAAAATGAACAAGACCGTTTTGAAGAAGCAGGTAAACTATGGAAGCAGGCTGCAAAACCATTTTCTGAGCATTGGAATAATGTGATGAACGAGTTAATCAGCTTAGATTTCACGTTAGATCCTACTTTCAACATTTATGAAGCAAGTAGAGACTTACAAAGAGCGAGAAGAGCTGAATGGCATGAAGACTATACTTTACCATCACTTTGGGAGTTCTACCAACCCAGTAAAATCAGTCATGGTTCGTATTGGCATGATTGGGGTACCGAGCAAGAAGTAGCCTGGCGCGAAAACTACAAACTATGGATGACCTTTGTTAACGAATACAAAAACCGCGGTGGTCGTGTGACTACAGGTTCTGATTCAGGGTTTATATTTCAATTGTATGGCTTTGCTTATGTTCGCGAAATGGAATTGCTAAGGGAAGCTGGTTTTCATCCTTTAGAAATTATACGTTCTGCAACTTTAAATGGTGCTGAAGCATTAGGGATGGATTCAAAAATTGGTACGGTTGAAGTGGGTAAGCTCGCTGATTTTGCGATTGTTGAAGAGAACCCCCTACAAAATCTAAAAGTACTTTATGGAACTGGAGCGGTAAAACTTACTGAAGATAATGAAGTGGTTCGTGTAGGTGGAGTCAAATACACCATTAAAGACGGAATTATTTTTGACGCGAAGGCCCTTTTGAAAGATGTAAAAGCAACAGTAGCGAAGCAAAAAGAAAAAGAGAACTACATATTAAAACAACCTGGGGTAAAAAATTAAATGTTATCATTATGCCATTTTAGATTTGTTTCTTTTCGTTTTAAAAGCCAATGCTTTTTTAACTCTAGAATTTTTGAACATATAAAGTCTAGCAACCTCAGTTTCAGTTTTGATTTCGTTGGAAATTTTAACCGTTACATTTAATTCAACTGAAACAGTAATTGTTTCTACTTTAACTTCTTTAGTTGTGTTCTGTGCGAACGCGGTTGTTGTGAAGAAGATTACTGCGATAAAGGTTAAAATTGCTTTCATAACTTGGGTTGTTTTACTTTGTAAATGTACCCTGAGGTCAATATAGTAGCGAGATAACTCGTTTTACCACGACAATTACTCGTTTAAAAACACAAGTTTGGATGAAGTGTAAAAAACCATCGATAACGGTTTCAAACCCGATAAACAACACACCGAACAGAAGTGTCGTTAATCGATATTAAAAGGAAGGTATAATTGTAGTCTACCTACTTTTTTACAAGAATTCGTGCTTCTTTAAGAGAAAGCAAAGATGCCGTGATTACAAAAATTGCACTTAATACTAAGGTTACTGGTATTACAATTGTTTCTAACATAATTAAGCCAATTTTGATTTGTTTCTTTTCGTTCTAAAAGCCAAAGCTTTCTTTATTCTAGAATTTTTAAACATATAAAGTCTTGCAACCTCAGTTTCTGTTTTAATTTCTTCAGTCATTTCAATCTCAACATTTAGTTCAACAGAAGCAGCAGTTGTTTCAACTTTAACTTCTTCTAAAGTACTTTGTGTAAAAGCTGTAGTAGTGAAGAAGATTACTGCGACAAAGGTTAAAATGACTTTCATAACTGAGGTTGTTTTACTTTGTAAATGTACCCTGAGGTCAATGCAGTAGCGAGATAACTCGTTTTGCAACAAGATTTACTCGTTTAAAAACACAAGTTTGGATGAAGTGTAAAAAAGTATCGACAACGGTTTTTAACTCGATGAACAACACACCGAAAGCAAGTGCATTTAGTCGATGTTTTCTACTAGAGCCCTAAGAGAAGATTGGGGGCTGGACAGTTATTTTTATAAAAATTTAAGTCTGCTTGGCTACAAACACCAGGGTAATCACCCTGATAATCTTTAATATCAAGAATCAATTGAAAATGAAGGTGCGGAGTATAATTGACATTGATAGCGGTTTGGCCCAAAGTAGCAAGTATTTCACCTTTATGAAATTGCTTTCCTATATAGAGGTCATCTAAAGATTCTAAAGATAAATGTCCATAAAGGGAATAATATGTAGTTTGCTGTATTTGATGCTGAATAATAATTGTTGGTCCATAGTTACCAAAATCAGAATTATTTTTAAAACTATGTACAACCCCATTTAAAGGCATAACCACTTTAGTACCTGCAGCGCACCAAAAATCCATTCCTAAATGAATGTTTCGAGGTTCACCCTCAGAAAATCTATCCGTATTGGCATATAGGCTCCTTTTTTCGAGATAACCACCATAAGCCACAAATCCATTTTTCCTTGAAAGCACTAAATCAATATAAGATTGACATTCAACGGGATTGGTAATATCGATTTCGTCGAGTTCGACATTGGAAGATGATAAATCAATAGGCTGGTATTTAGAAATAGGAATTGAAGCATCCAAAATTGAAATTGGCGTTTCTGAAATTGTTTTTAATACGTCGTGATAGTTCATCCTATATTCCAGAGCTTAACACTTTTTAACTTCCTTTTTTGTAATTAGCACCATACTTTCGCAACTAAACGCAAAATATAATAATGAAGATAGCCAGAAATATAGTATTAGTGCCTTTAGTTTTTCTATTTGTAAGTTGTCAGGCAAAAGTTAAATCCAAGGATTCAGAACTGACACAAAACCATACCTCAGAAAAAGTTCTTCTATCAAATGAAGAATTACAACAGTATGAAACTGCTTATTTTGCCAGTGGCTGTTTTTGGTGTGTAGAAGCTATTTTTGAGAGCGTAAAAGGCGTCAAAGAGGTAGTATCAGGTTATTCTGGAGGAAAAGAACAAAACCCTACCTACGAACAAGTAGCTTATGGCAGAACAGGACACGCAGAAGCTGTAGAAGTATATTATGATGCAGAAGTGATTTCATTTCAGAAACTGGTTCAGGTATTTTTTGGCTCTCACGACCCTACAGCCTATAACCGACAAGGGCCTGACAGGGGTGCACAATACCGTTCCATTGCATTTTACCAAACTAAAGAAGAAGAAAAATTAATCCGAGACTATATCGGAGCTTTAGAAAAAGAAATGGTTTACGATGCGCCAATTGTAACACAAGTTGTTGCATTTGAAAAATTCTGGAAAGCGGAAGAATACCATCAAGATTTTGAAAGAAAAAACCCGAATCAATCGTATGTTAGAGCTGTTTCAGTGCCTAGGCTGAATAGATTTAAGGCCAATTTTAAATCTTTTTTAAAAGAAGAAGTCCATTAAAAGATAAATAGAAGGATATTATTGATTTGGGATAATAGGTAAAACTATTCTAGTTCTCTAAAACGACTTCACTGTATTTTGAGTTTACAGTAATCAATTTACCAGAATCATGATTATCCTTACAACCTTTATGAACTACTGTTTCAAAATTTTCACTTCTGTTCATTGTTAAAGTAGATGGATATTCGATTTTTGATTTAGTGGCATTCAAATAAAGTGAAACAGCGCCACTTGGCATTTTACAACGAAACTCTCCATTTTGTACTGATACGTCTATATCTGAAAAATTATTGGAGACGGCATTGATGACCAATTCTCCAAGGTCATTTACAATAATGGCACTATCATTTAGACGATCGATAACAATATTTGAAGAATTTGCGTTCAACCTTAAGTCGCCAACTTCTTTAAGGCTTACATGTTCTGCATAATCAGCCTTTAACTGCCCATAATTCCATTTTTGAACGATAACAGGGGTGTAAGAAGCTCTGATATTAGTTTGTTCACCATCAATTGTTGAAGCAAGCAAGCTTGCGTAGCGCAAGCTTGCATTAATATTTTTGGTTGTTGAAGCCAGTTTTACCTCGCCATGTTTTACGTTCATTTTCAAACGAGTAGACTTTGGCATCTTAACTTTAATAGTCTTCTTGACTTTATATTTTTTACCCTCTCCGTCTGATGAAAAATAAAAAATACTAGGTTGGTCATCGTCACTATCACGAGACATAAAAAAACTTCTTTGTTCTCTAACGTTTTCCCTTTCTTCAGCCATTAATTCTCTTTGTTCTTCCATCAACTCTCTACGTTCCTCCATAAGTTTTGCACGTTCTTTAGCACGTTCTTCCATTCGTTCTGCACGTTCTTTAGTCCTCTTTTCTAAACGCTCTGATTGTTCTTTTGCGCGCTCTTCATATCTTTCTCCCCATTCTTCAAGTTTATGCTTATAGTCTTCATCAAATTCTTTTTTAAACTGCTTTGTCCATTCTTTCATATACTTATCGCCATCTTTTTGGTAAGCATCATAATCAAATTGTTTAAAGTTCATTGCGGGAACAGGCGGAACCTCCATCATTTCGGGCCACTCGGCAATCTCTGGCAACTCAGGAATTTCAATATCTAAAAACAAGGGTTCTATAAATGCTTGACTATCAAAATGGAAATCAAAATCAGAACCTAGCAAGCCACGGTTAAATGAACTTTCCCTAGAGGTACTTATCTCAATTTCTTTACTATTACCAAGCATTTTAAAAGGAGCCTTCTCAAAATATTTTGAGGCTTCATCATCACTTGCCCCTTCTAGGGACACGGTAGCAATAATCTCAACTTGATTTTTGTCCCACGTTTCAAATTCAATATCAGCATGTGTGGTATTGATTTCAAGCACAGCGTCATCCGTCACATTAAAAGTTTCTGTGTACGTTTTAGATTCTGTTTGAGCCGATAGCCCCAAAGTAGTTACTAGGGTAAAGACCAATGATTTAAATAATATCTGTCGATTCTTGTTCATTTTTTGATGATTTTAATTGATTTAACTTCGATTTTAGTTTTTGCATTAATTGTAATCGCAACTGAAGATTATTGATAGCTGCTTCTATTGTTTGGTCATTAGGCCCTAGCTCATTTAGCTCTTTGTTCAAATCTTTATATTCAACATTAAGTTCTTCTAAACGAGATAGAAAACCATCGATCATTTCTTTGTTTTCTTCGGATACTTCCAACTTAGAGAGTTCATAATTGATATTTGCGACGTAATAATTTTCGACCTTTTTAAGTTCTGGTGATAAATCGCCGAACGAAATAGTTCTTTTGGTTTTATCGGCCCCTGTTTCGACTACAGTAGTTTTAATATCTTTGGTTTTCGACTGATTTTGTAAAAAGAAATAGCCCGTAACACTTAATAAAACCGCTACCGATGCAGCGATTTTTAGCCATTGATAAGAAGTTGATTTTTTGTGGATAGGAAGCTCTTCTTCCAAATGCTCTAAAAATCGTTCTTCATGCCCTTTTTTCATTGAAAACTTCTCGTTTTCACGTTGTTCTTTGAACAACTCTCTAAGATCCTGTGCCATATTTTAAATCTTTAAGTACTACTTTTAATTTTCCTTTTCCTCGGACCAAACGTGTTCTAGATGCAGTTTCAGAAATGTTCAATATTTCAGCTATTTCACCATGATCATATCCTTCAACTAAGAAAAGTTGCACTACATATTTATATTTATCTGATAATGATTCTATAGCTTTTTTTATCTCCTCTAAACCAATCCCTTCATCAACATCCCAATTATCATCGTCCGCCAAATGCATATATCCCTCATCTAGTTCAATGGTCCGTTCTCGTTTCGATTTTAAAAAATCAATACTTCTATTAACTACAATTCTTTTTAACCAAGCTCCAAATGTTACTTCACCGCTATACTGTTCTATTTTCTGAAAAGCTTTAATAAACGATTCTTGCAAAACATCTTCTGCATCGTCAGCATTCTTTAAAAAACGCATAGCAACACAAAACATACCATCACAATATTGCTTGTAGAGCATTAATTGTGCTTTACGGTTGTTGGCTTTGCATTGTTCTACCAATTCTAAATGCAACATGGTCAGTTTTGGTGTTGTTTTAGTTGTTATCTTAAAGACGATTTGAAAATAGCATTGTGGCAAAAAAGATAAGCTTTTAGATAAAAAAACCTCTTGAAGCTAATAAAAACCATTTTAAATTATTGAAATACAATTAATTAACAAGGTGCGCGAAGAATAAAAAAAATCAACTTAGAATACTACTTTTTTAAATAAAATTACGCTCGATAATTAGTTTCAAAAGAAAATTCTTTCCAAATAGAAAACCCAATTAAAACAGATGAAAACTTTACCTTAGTATTATTACATATCAAAATAATTGAAAAAAAATAAAGCCATACAAAATAAATTAGCTGCTAAAGTTGGTGCTCTAAGAAAAAAAGAGGCTTCTACCCAAGAATTATTGGTTGGAATCTACGGCGGAGATAAGGCATCACTTGCGAGAGCTATCACGCTTGTAGAGAGCACCAAATCTTCTCATTTTGAAAAAGCAGAAGAACTTATAGGTAATTGTTTAAAAAACAATACGAACAGTATCCGTATTGGAATCACTGGTATACCGGGAGTTGGTAAAAGTACCTTTATTGAGGTATTTGGTTCTCACTTAACACAACTTGGTAAAAAAGTTGCAGTTTTAGCAGTTGACCCTTCAAGCTCTTTCACCAAAGGAAGTATTCTGGGTGATAAAACACGAATGGAAACCTTGGCAAAAAACCCAAATGCCTTTATAAGACCTTCTCCAACTAGTGATTCGCTTGGTGGTGTAACCCGAAAATCTCGTGAGACCATCATCCTATGTGAAGCTGCAGGTTATGATGTTATTTTGGTGGAAACTGTCGGTGTTGGTCAAAGTGAAACAGTAGTGCATAGCATGGTAGATTTCTTTTTATTACTTAAACTAGCAGGGGCAGGTGATGAACTACAAGGGATTAAACGAGGCATTATGGAAATGGCGGATGCCGTTGTCATCAACAAAGCCGATGGTACTAATTTAAAAAATGTAAAACTTGCTCAAACTGAGTTTAATCGCGCTTTACATTTATATCCCCCAAAAGAAAATGAATGGAACCCAAAAGTGTTGAGCTGCTCTTCATTAGAAAATAAAGGTATTACAGAAATTTGGGATATGATAGAAACGTTTACACAACTCACAAAAAAGAACTCCTACTTTGCCCAAAATCGTTCAAAACAGAATAAAAATTGGTTTTTACAGACTGTCGACGCCCTTTTAAATCATCAATTTTATCAAAATATAGAAACCAAAAATCAATTGGAAAGATTACTACTTAAGGTTGAAAAAAATGAAATGTCTCCATTTGTAGCTGCAAAAACACTGGTCAGCACTACAAAGTAATAACTAGATTAAAAACGCTAAATTTGCGCCGAATTATAGTCATAGTATGCATATTGTAACTGATTCTTTTTTATCAATTGTTGTCCCGCTTTATAACGAACAAGACAATGTAGTTTTACTTACAAAAAAAATTCATGAAAGTCTTGTTGGGTATAACTATCAAATCATTTATGTTGATGACTTTTCAACCGACGCCACAAGAAAGGTTGTTAAGGATATAGATGATGAAAAAGTACATTTAATTGAACTAAAAAAGAATTATGGTCAAAGTTTAGCATTGGCTGCCGGAATAGACTATGCTGAGGGTGAATACATCATCACAATGGATGGTGATTTACAAAACGACCCTTCTGACATACCTCAAATGTTAGAATTCGCTATTACTGATGAGTATGATTTAATAACGGGAATCCGTCAAAAAAGAAAAGATTCGCTGGTCAAAAAAATACCGTCAAAAATTGCCAACTTCTTAGTGCGTAGGGTTACTAAACTTGACATTAAGGATAATGGTTGTGCCTTAAAGGTTTTTACAAAAGATATTGCCAAGGGCTTAAACCTTTATGGAGAAATGCATCGTTTCATTACGTTATTGGCGCATTTAGAGGGTGCACAGATTAAACAAGTACCCGTTAAGCACCATGCGCGTAATGCTGGGGTTTCAAAATACGGTTTAGAACGCGTTTTTAAAGTAGTCGCCGATATGATGCTGCTGCTATTTATTCGTAAGTACTTTCAGAGACCTATTCACTTATTTGGTATTTTAGGTGTATTACTAATTATTCTAGGAATCTTTATTGAAATGTACCTATTGGTAGTCAAATTTGGTTTTGGTCAAGATATCGGTACACGACCCCTTCTGATTTTTGGAATGATGTTCATTTTAGGAGGCATACAACTGTTTACAATTGGTATTGTGATGGAGTTATTGATTCGCACCTACTACGAATCGCAATCAAAACGACCTTATAGAATCAAAAAAATCACTATCGGTGACGGAAAAGCAGCGTAAACTTTTAACTACTATTTTAAAGGTTGTTGTTAGTACAGCACTGATTTACTTCATTTTCACCAAAATCAATTTTAAGGATGTTCTAGAAATTGTAAAACATGCAAAACTAGTATATGTAGCCGCAGGCTTGTTACTGTTTATTTTTTCTAAAGTTCTAAACTCACTACGTCTAAATCTTTATTTTCATTCCATAGATGTAAAATTAACTCAACTGAGCAATTTAAAATTGTATCTACTCGGAATGTTCTATAACCTTTTTTTACCTGGCGGAATAGGCGGTGATGCCTACAAAGGGTATGTTATTCAAAAAAAATATCAATCTGGAACCAAAAGAGTAGTATCCGTTTTATTGTTAGACCGTTTAAGTGGTATGTTGCTAATTTTTATCTATGCCTGTATTTTAGCAATTCTTTTACAAAATCAATTTCTTGAACGATATATCTTACTCTTTTGGATAGCAATTCCATTAAGTCTATTCACTTTTTGGTTCTTGAACAAAAAGCTATTTGCATTTGCCCTATCCGTATTTTGGGGAGCGATTGGTTATTCTGCTTTATTACAGGCCACCCAATTAATGGCCGTTATTTGTATTTTGAAGGCACTTTCCATTACCTTAAATGAAATAGCATATCTATTCGTGTTTTTAGTTTCGTCGATAGTTTCTGTTGTGCCATTGACTATTGGCGGTATTGGAAGTCGTGAAGTTACCTTTTTATACGGAGCAAAGTGGCTGAACTTAGATACTGATATTTCAATTGGCATCAGCATGGTTTTCTTTTTGATTACCGCTGTTGTATCGCTATTGGGTATCTTCTACCATTTTAAGAAACCTGAATTAGAGGTTTTGAAAAATTAATAAATATGAACCAAATGCATCTTATTTAGTTTCTTAGCCCTAGTGGCCGGTTCTAAAAATTTCAATTGTAGTCGAGTAATTCGAAACTGGTCTACCGTAAGTTGTTTATCCCAATCAAATCCTGCTTCTATCAGTTCTTGCAAATCGTTATCATTCGCATAAATCCAGATATCTTTCTTGTCCATCAATTCTTCTAGAGATGCAATTTTAACAGGTTGTTGATTATAAAAATCCAGTGCCCAGCTATAATCACCAAACTTGTAAATCGCATCAACATTAATAGCTTTCTCCTTAATCTTTTGGGCCATATTAGAACCGCCTTGATACTTTAAAAGTGATGGATAGAATTGCATGTTCAAAATACCGTTCAATAAAAGTGAACTACATACAGATAGGGTGATGATACGCATATAATAAGCTTCGCGTTTTAAACAGAAATACGTTATTCCCAGTAATGTCAAAATAAGGATAACAGAACTATACCAGTTTTCAAACTTAAAAACGTAAAAACAAACCAAAAGCGAAAAAATAAATACTAAACTCAAAATAAAGTATTGTACCCCTAAGAGTATCTTAATTTCTTTTTCTTTGGTAAATCTGTATAGACTATATAGGTAAGATGCTGTTAAAATAGCATATAAGGGCATCATAATATTCATATAGTGCGGCAACTTAAACTGCGCAAAACTTATAATAAAAAATATCAACGTGATTCCGCCCAAACTTAAAAATTCATAATTCGGGTTATGTGCGAACCTTAGTTTCACAAATGTTTTGATTCGCCACCAATAAGCAATTAACGCTAATACTGTCCAGGGTAAGAAAATCCATAAAAATGAATGAAAAAAGAAGAAGTAATCACTACTATTCTTGCCAATACCTTCTCCGCTTAATCTCTCAAAACTCTGTTCCCAAAAAATAAAAAAGATACCGCTACGATTACTTTTCCCTCTAATAATTTTTTCAGGATGCAAATCAAACTGCAAATAATACGCATAGAGCATGGGTGAAATGGTCAATAAAAAAACCAACATTGCAACCAAGACCTTCCAACTTAAAAACTGCTTCCACTTTCTCGCATAGGCTATATGACATAAAATACATATACCTATAACTAGTAATGCAATTTGCCCTTTTGTAGAAAATGCTAATCCGGCACCAAATGCACCTAAAACAATATTCTTTAAACTACTTTTCTCGACATAGCTCACCAGTTGCCATATAGCAAAAATTGTAAATCCTGTCAATATAGCATCCGTTCTGACATCAATTACAGAAAGTACAATGGTCTGACAAGTCATAAAAATCAAAGCAGCAAACTTTCCAATATCCGAATTGTAAAGTAGTCTTCCTAACCCGAAACAACTGTAAGCCCCTAATAGTGTGACCAAAAATCCTGGTATTCGATATGCCCAATCATGAATTCCAAAAATCTTGAAGGAAATTGCAGCAAGCCAATAATGCATATGGGGCTTGTCTAAATACTCGTTAGGCCCTTTAAAAAGGTTAATAAAATCATTCTCTTGAACCATTCGCATCGCCATCACAGCAAATTGTGCGGAGTCGTTCTCAAACAAAGTAACAAACATGCCCATGATATAGACCAGAACAATCAAGGCAATTAAGAACCAATACCTTGTAGTAGAAATCATACCTTAATTTTTAGCGTTGCAAATGTAAATAACTTGGCGAAAATCCATCCCAAAAGACAGCCTATTGTCAACCCTGTCAAAACATCTAATGGAAAATGTACTCCAATATAAATGCGGCTATAACTAACTAATAATGCCCATAACAAAATTAAATAAGGTAAAACCTGAAGTTGACGTTTGAAAACTACAGTAAAAAAACTGGCAAGTGCAAAAGAACTGGCTGCATGAGCTGAAAAATAACCATACTTGCCTCCGCAACTACTTTTGACCAAGCGCATAACAGCTATCAAATCTTCATCATAACAAGGTCGAAACCTACCTACACCATATTTAAAGAAATTAGCCAATTGGTCTGTACAGGTAATCATCATAGCTATTGCAGCCAACAAAATCATTGTCTTTTTTAAGCCTAAGGATTTGTACGATAGTATAAGTAAAAATAGATAGAGAGGAATTGTAACAAAGCTGATTTTTTTTGAAAGATACATCCAAAAACCATCCCAGCTTTCCGTTCCCAAACCATTTAGAAATAAGAACCATTCCTTATCCAGCTGTACTAACTGATCTACCATATATCAGTCTTCATACCTTGAAATTTCCCTATCATAAAAGGCTGTTGCAGCTTTTATCATATTCTCCATTTCAGCTTCTAATTCAGATTCATCTTCTTTATCAAACTCTTCCAACCATTCTACTTCATCATTCTCTAAATTGATAAAAAATCTTGGAAACTCCGTATGCACGATAAAAATTCCGTTTGGATAGTCTGTATTATCGCCAAGTAAAAATTTGGGTAGTTCCATTTTTAATTTCCTTTTATGGATTTGATTTTTGAATCAGTCGTTTTGTCAAATAATTAAATCGAATATACAACATTACCGCCGATGCCGTGAGACCTAATAAAAGGCCAATCCAAATACCTGTACTCTTAAAATTGGTATGTAACCCTAGGTAATAACTTACTGGAAAACCTATTAACCAATAGGCGATAAAAGTTATAAAAGTAGGAATCTTAACATCTTGAAGCCCTCTGAGTGCTCCCAAAACAACTACTTGTATTCCATCTGAGATTTGAAATATTGCCGCAACCAACAATAATTTTGATGCTAAAACAATCACTTCTGTATTATCAGCTTGATTCACCACATCATCAACATCCAAATAAATTGTAGGGAACCACTCTCTACCCACCAAAAATAGAATAGCAAAAACAACTTCTAAAATAAAGGTCAAAAAGAATATGGACTGAGCTATTCTTCTTAGATCTGTAAAATTTTGTAACCCTTTTTGATTACCAACGCGAATCATTGCCGCTACACTTAACCCCATACCTACCATAAAAGTCATACTGCTTAAATTCAGTGCTATTTGATTTGCTGCTTGTGCATTTTTGCCCAAAACTCCGCTTAACCAAATAGCAGCTGTAAATATGGCAACTTCAAAAAACATTTGTAAAGCAGAAGGAAAGCCTAAGCTGATTATCTTTTGCATCACTTTCTTTTCCATTTTCTTAAAATTGAATCCTGTAACGTAATCTTGAAACTTCTTTTTTTGTTTTAGCAAAAACCAGATATAGGCTACCATTATAAATCGAGAAACCAAAGTACCTATGGCCGCACCGACAATTCCAAGTTTAGGAAATCCGAAAGAGCCAAAAATTAGAAGGTAGTTCAAAACAATATTCACCACATTAGCTATGATTGTGGCATACATTGGGTATTTAGTTTGTGAAAGCCCTTCAGAAAACTGCTTAAATGCCTGAAAAACAATTAGCGGCACCAATGAAAATGCAACTAATTCTAGATATGGGATTGCTAAATCAACCACTTCTGGCGGTTGTTGCATCGTATGGATTAAGGGCTTACAGAGCAAAATGATTCCAAATAGTGAAAGACCTAATAAGGTGCAAAGAACTAAACCATGTTTTAACGCACTTTTTCCGTCTGATTTATTTCCTGCACCATCAGCTTCAGCTACTAAAGGGGTTATTGCTGTTGAAAAACCAATACCCAATGACATGGCAATAAAAACAAAGCTGTTGCCCAAAGAAACAGCTGCCAATTCTGCTGTACCAAGCTGCCCGACCATGATATTGTCTGCAAATGCAACAAACGTATGTCCCAACATTCCAAGAATAACAGGGTATGACAACTTAAGGTTGTATGCGAATTCTTTAGTGTATTGTTTCAGAATGGTTTATGGTTTATGGTTTATGGTTTATGGTTTATGGTTTATGGTTTATGGTTTATGGTTTATGGTTTATGGAAGTTAAAAATTGATCATTTGCTCTATCAACTGTTCACTGAGAACTATTTACTAGTTAATACCCGCTAATTTTGCTTCTTTCCAAAAGACATCCATCTCCGCCAAGGTCATATCTTTTAATGATTTACCCAGCTCTTTTGCCTTATTCTCTAAAAACTGAAATCTACCTATAAATTTTTTATTGGTTCGTTCCAAAGCATTTTCAGGATTAATATCTAGAAATCGAGCATAGTTAACCATCGAAAACAAAACATCTCCAAACTCAGCTTCCATATTACTTTTATCATCAACTTTAACTTCATCTTGAAACTCAGCTAATTCTTCTTTTAATTTTTCAAAGACTTGTTCTGGCTTTTCCCAATCAAAACCAACGCCAGAAACTTTTTCTTGAATTCGATTTGCCTTGACCAATGCTGGTAAACTATTGGGAACTCCTTCTAAAACACTTTTCTTTCCTTCTTTAAGCTTTATGTTCTCCCAATTTTGTTTTACCTCTTCTTCATTCTTAACCTTTACATCACCATAAATATGTGGATGTCTATTTATTAATTTGTCACATATTCCATTGGCGACATCGGCAATGTCAAAGTCGTGTGTTTCTGAACCTATTTTTGAGTAGAAAACGATATGCAAGAGTAAATCACCAAGTTCTTTTTTAACTTCTTCTAAATTGTTATCTAGAATGGCATCGCCTAATTCATACGTTTCTTCAATAGTTAAATGACGAAGTGATTCCATCGTTTGCTTTTTATCCCATGGACATTCTACACGCAACTCACCCATAATGGTCAATAATCTATCAAAAGCTTTAAGTTGATTTGCTCTGGTATTCATTTGCAGTAATTGAATATCAAAACTACAAACTCAATAGCAATCATAATCTCACTTGACTAAAAGAAAACCATCATTTATTAACCATCCAAAATATCTAGTAATTAAATCAATATTGTCCGGTAGCTAGTAACACTAAAGTACAGGCAACTTCCACTTTAATTGTTTTATGTTCAAGTAATTTATAAAACTCAGCATTTTCAGTTCCAGGATTAAAAATCACTCTTTTAGGTTTGAGTGCTATGATATCATCATAGTATTGCTTTTGCCGTTCACGGTTCAAATACAACGTTACAGTGTCAATTTTTGGTAATTCACTTAAATTAGTTTTAATTTGTACTCCATCAACCAAACCAGTTCTTAATCCAAAGGCAACTGTTGAAACATTTTGTTCTAAAAGTCGCTTAATTGCAAAATTACTGTATCTGCTTGGTTTTAAAGACGCTCCAAAAACGAGTGTAGTTTGCATATGTTAATTTATGTGTTAAACAAGAGAAAAATGGTAACAATAGCTAAAAAAATACGTCTATTGTAAGTAATAAAGAAATTAATCGTTGGTAAGACTGTATTTTTATAGTTAATGGTTAGTGTTTAGTATGGCTTATCAATGAAAACCCTGACATCTGCAAAGATGCTCAGGGTTTACTTTTTACAACAACAATTATTCTTCTAATTTTTTTCTAAAAACGGTAACATATTACCAAAAAGAACGTCTTTTAAGAAAAGGGAGAAAACCTTAGTGACATATTGACCCAACTTGAACAGTATATGGTTGGTTAGTTCTTTTCAAGAGGTCAATAAAAAACCCTGACAGTGATGTCAGGGTTTGTTTTTTAGATTAAATAAAGTCTTTTAAGGGATTTACCATTTAATAATGACACTACCCCATGTAAATCCACTTCCAAAAGCGGCAAGTACCACCAAGTCTCCATCTTTTACTTTACCAGCTTCCCAAGCTTCGGTTAATGCGATAGGAATCGAAGCGGCCGTAGTATTTCCGTACTTCATAATATTATTAAATACCTGGTCATCTGAAAGACCAAACTTGCGTTGCACAAACTGCGAGATTCTTAGATTTGCCTGGTGCGGTACCAACATATCTATATCTATTGCTTCTAGACCATTAGTTTTCAAACCTTCTACAATGACTTCGCTAAAACGGACAACAGCATTTTTAAATACGAATTGACCGTTCATATAAGGAAAATAAGATTCATCATCAGGATTATTATCATTGATAATATCAGTAACCCAACGTTTTCCCATTCCGGGTGCAATTAATGATAATTCTTCAGCATGCTGCCCCTCAGAATGTAAATGCGTGGATAAAATTCCTTTAGAAGTATCTTCTTCCCTACTTAAAACCGCGGCTCCAGCACCATCACCAAAAATCACTGAAACTCCTCTACCCCTAGTGGTCATATCTAATCCCCTAGAATGAACTTCCGAACCTATAACAAGTACGTTTTTGTACATGCCCGTTTTTATATATTGATCAGCTACCGAAATACCATAAACAAAACCAGAACATTGATTTCTTACATCTAAAGCACCTACTGTTTTTATTTCTAAATCACGTTGTACCAATACACCTGGTCCAGGGAAATAATAATCTGGGCTTAAAGTCGCAAAAACAATAAAGTCAATTTCATTTTTATCTATACCAGCACGTTCAATAGCGATTTTTGCAGCTTCAACCCCCATAGAAGTTGTTGTATCTTCTTCAGAATTAACATGTCTACGCTCTTTGATTCCTGTTCGTTCTTGAATCCATTCATCATTAGTATCCATTACTTTAGAAAGCTCATCATTGCTTACCACATGGTCAGGGACATAATAGCCAAGACCAGTTATTTTAGAATTGTACATAAAATTCGTTATAGGTGCGATTAAAACCGCTATTTAATGGAAAAGTAAAAAAATATATTTGGTAGTACCTAAAAAACTATAAAATTTTGGTCCAAGTTCTTAGCAACTAGTTTAAATACTTTCTAAAATTGTTCACCTCAACCTTGGCTTTTAAGTCATGTAATAAATTATAAAGCCCGAAGAAGGTACGATTCATATATAAAAAGTGTTTTGAACCTCTGTTACCATTCATTTTGCGTATCTGTTCATCTTTTGAATAACGTTCACTTAAATCTGCAATCTTTGACCAAAAGTCACCTTCTCCAAAGTCAAAAGTTTTCTCATTAAAAGGCGATGTAAATAGTGTTAGCATTTCTTTGAACAATACAGTAAAAAACTCTAGTTCTTTTTTAGAATCGGTTGGGGTCAAGATTTCCAATTCGTATAATTTCTCTGTAAATACCTTTTCATTATTTATATTGTCTTTTTCAGCTAACTCAAAATAAGGAACATAAAATTCGTCAGGAATTTCTTTAATACAACCAAAATCAATTGCTATAAGTGTATTTGATTCGCTAACCAAAAAATTTCCTGGATGCGGATCTGCATGCACCTTCCGTAATCCGTGTATTTGAAACATGTAAAAATCCCAAAGTGCTTGGCCCAATTTATTTCCTATCTGTTGGGTGAAATCAGTTTTAGCAAATTCACTTAAGTGTTTACCTTTCATCCAATCCATAGTAATAATTCGTTCGCTTGAAAGGGACTGGTAATACTTGGGAAATTCAATATTTGGGATAATACCGCAAGCTTTAGTAATTTCCTTACTTTGCTCCAATTCTAAAATATAATTGGTTTCTTCTACCAACTTATGCTCAACTTCTTTAAAATATTTATCAGAATCTTTTCCTTTTAGATTGAACATTCGAATAGCTATAGGCTTCACAATGGCTAAATCGCTACTGATACTTTGTGCTACACCAGGATATTGGATTTTAACCGCTAACACCTTTCCGTTCTTTGTCGCTTTGTGAACCTGACCTATACTTGCGGCATTTATTGAATCTTTATGAAATGAATCAAATATATCTTCAGGGTACTTGCCTAAATATCTCTTGAAAGTTTTCCGCACCAAAGGAGCCGATAATGGAGGTACAGAAAACTGTGATAATGAAAATTTTTCAACATAAGCATTAGGAAGCAGATTCTTCTCCATACTCAACATTTGAGCAACTTTCAAAGCGCTTCCCTTAAGACTCTTTAAGCCATCGTAAATATCACTAGCATTATCTTCGTTTAATTCATCCTTCCCCAATTCAGGGTTAACAAGCTTTTTGCCATAATACTTGGCGTAGTTACCGCCAATTTTAACACCAGTCTTTACCAATTTACTAGCTCTCTCGATTTTTCCTGTAGGAATTCTATCCAGTGTCTTCATAATATGATTTTAGGCAAAGTTTTCTTTATACAAGAATTTTCCAAAATCAATGATACTATCTAAAGGTGTATTATCAAAGACATCAAAAATTGTGGTCACTGATTTTTCAATAGCTAAATCAGTTTTTTCAAAACCAGGTGAGGAATCATCCATCCAAAACTTTAATAAAAATAGATATTGAACCCAAGCCCCTTCAGAAAATATTCTTGGGCTTTGCTTTGTGATTTTTAAAGTTTTATCTGCATTGGCTTCTTCAACCAATTCAGAGGCAAACTCTTTAATATGGTTTCGCAGTTCTTTGAGCTCTGACATTTTATCCAACATCTTTCGATTTCCGCCCAAAGTAAAAAGAACGTAACTGCGGTTCATGGTAAGCAATTCGAACATCGTATAAAAAAATGTAAGCATTTTATCCTTATTACTGAAGACTTCATACTCTTTATTCTTGTGTAATAAATCAGTGGTATTCGTAAAAAATTTATTCCAAACACCTTTTTGTAACGCCTCAAAAGAACCAAAATATTGATAAAACTCTTCTTCTTTAATCTTATGTTCTTTGCAAAATTTATAGACTGACATTGGATGTGTTTCTTGTTCTAAGACAAAATCCATGTAAGCACCTATAATTTTGTCATCAGTAATCTTTGAAGTACTTGTTTTTGTAGCCATGACATTATTATGTTTAGTCTAAATTAAAAAAAATAAAACCTTTTTGTTGCTATCTGTTATTAGAAACAGAAAACGCACCTCATAGCGAAGGCGCGTTTTCAACAACCTAACCAATAAATAAACAAACTTGTTGTGAATAAATCTTTTTCATAGCAATTATTATCACAACCACAACAAAAATAAGAATTGTTTAATTATTATTGGTATTTATTAAACAAAATATATGTTAAAGTTTAAATGTGAAAAATATGCCCGTAAATTAATGTCAGTTTGTCACTTATAAGTTAATTGGTACTTTCTTTGAAACGAAGTTTGTTAAAGGCTACATAGGCTAAAAACATTAATAAAATTAATATCATATGGCTACAGGTAAAATAAATGTTTCAGTAGAGAACATTTTTCCTCTAATCAAGAAGTTTCTATACAGCGATCACGAGATATTCTTACGTGAACTTATTTCTAATGCAACAGATGCAACATTAAAGTTAAAACATCTTACTTCCATCGGCGAAGCAAAAGTTGATTATGGCAATCCACAAATTGAAATTAAAGTGGATAAAGAAGGAAAGAAAATTCATATTCTTGACCAGGGTTTAGGAATGACTGAAGATGAAGTCAAAAAATACATCAATGAAGTTGCTTTTTCTGGAGCAGAAGAATTTTTAGATAAATATAAAGATGCCGGACAAGATGCTGGAATCATTGGCCATTTTGGTCTTGGTTTCTATTCGGCCTTTATGGTTGCTGAAAAAGTAGAGATTATTACCAAAAGCTTTAAAGACGAACCCGCCGTTCACTGGGCCTGTGATGGCTCACCAGAATTTGAACTGAAGGAATCTGACAAAACTGAACGGGGAACAGAAATTGTGTTGCATATTGCTGAAGATTCTACCGAGTTTTTAGAAGATGCAAGAATCACCACCTTGTTGACCAAGTACAACAAGTTCATGCCTATTCCGATTAAATTTGGAACTAAGCAAATTAACGACCCTGAACATAAACCTAAAACGACAAAAGATAAAGACGGTAAAGAAACCACAGAACCCCATAGACAGCTTACGGTTGATGATATTATCAATAACCCTAATCCTGCTTGGACCAAAAAACCTGCGGATTTAGAAGACGAAGACTATAAAGGCTTCTATAGAGAATTGTACCCTATGCAGTTTGAAGAGCCTTTGTTCAATATTCATTTGAATGTCGATTATCCGTTCAACTTAACGGGAATATTATATTTTCCCAAGTTGACAAATGACATGAATATACAGAAAGATAGAATACAACTCTATCAAAATCAGGTTTTTGTCACGGATAACGTAGAGGGTATTGTTCCTGAATTTTTGACCATGCTTCGTGGTGTTATTGATTCTCCTGATATTCCATTGAATGTTTCTAGGTCTTATCTTCAAGCAGATGGGGCCGTAAAAAAGATTTCATCATACATCAGTAAAAAGGTGGCAGATAAATTGAACTCTTTATTCAAAAATAACCGTGAAGACTTTGAACAAAAATGGAATGACATTAAAGTAGTCATCGAATACGGTATGCTTTCAGAAGACAAATTCTTCGAAAAAGCTGAGAAGTTTGCCCTCTATCCGACAGTTGATGGAAATTATTTCACTTTTGAAGAGTTGGAAACAAAGATAAAAGATGCCCAAACTGACAAAGATGACAAAATGGTCATTCTTTACGCATCTGACAAAGAGTCGCAACATAGTTATATCGAAGCTGCAAAAGCAAAAGGCTATGAAGTGTTGTTATTAGACTCCCCTATTATTCCCCACTTAATACAGAAATTAGAAACTTCAAAAGAGAAAATATCTTTTGCTCGCGTAGATGCGGATCATATTGATAATCTTATCAAAAAAGAAGAGACTGCGATTTCAAAACTTTCTGATGATGAAAAAACAAAATTGAAGGAAGAGCTTGAAAAAGTAATTGATCCTTCGAGTGGTTTCACCGTTCAATTGGAAGCAATGGATAGTACATCACAACCCTTTATCATAACAGAACCTGAGTTTATGAGACGTATGAAAGATATGCAACAAACCGGCGGAAGTGGTGGAATGTTTGGTATGGGCAATATGCCAGATATGTACAATCTTATTGTTAACACAAATAATGAACTGGTTGGAGAAATCTTGAATACCAAAACAGCTAAGAAAAGAGAACGATTGATTAATCAATCGTTAGACCTAGCAAGACTTTCAAAAGGATTGTTAAAAGGTGAAGAGTTGACCAAATTTATCAATAGAAGTTACGGTATGATAAAATAATATTTCTCAATTCTAAAACTATAGCCGTCTAAACCATTGGTCTAGGCGGTTTTTTTATTCCAAAAGTTCTATCTTGAGACGGAAACCAATCCAAACCAATGAACAACGATTATAAAAGCACTGCCTTTAAAGAGTGGCTAGACAATCTTCAAAGAGAAAGTTGGCAATTAGAACTTATCATATCTGGTTTTGCTATTTATGGTCTTTTTCAATGTATTGAGCCTCTTGAAGTTGAAACTTTAATAGCTATTAAGAATGATCAGGCGCTTTATTCATTTTTATTAGGCCCAGCTGCAACCAGCGTCTATATTTTGATATTAATTTTACTTACCCATGTTGTTCTGCGAGGTCTATGGATTGGAGCTCTAGGTTTACGATATATATCTGGTGATATCGATTATGACGGATTAGGCTACAACAAAAAATTCACTGGCTTTCTTGAAAATAAAGTTGGTTCTTTTGATAGATATATTTTCAAGTTAGAGAATATATGTAGTACGCTTTTTGCTTTGGCTTTTTTGATGGTTTTTTACTTCCTGTCTTTTTTTTGTGTGCTAGGGTTATTTGTGCTACTAGTCTTTTTTGCAAGAAAAATAGATTTCATTACCAACCTTGATAATAACCTTATTAAAGCAATTTTTCCGTTACTATATTTTCTTTGTGTTTTACTTTTAATTATAGATTTTTTTGGAGCTGGTGTACTAAAAAAACAAAAACTTATTTCAAAAATTTACTTTCCTATATATAGGGTATTTGGGTTTATTACACTTTCATTTCTTTACAGGCCGTTAGTTTATAATTTTTTAGATCAAAAAAAAGCCAGATGGATTGCAATTTTTGTAGTTCCTCTTTATCTTATAATAACTACAATAATGTCTACGTTTGGTATGGTTAATTCTAACTTTCAAGTTTTTGAACAAGCATCTTCAAAAATCTACATCAACAAAAACCACTATGAAGATTTACTTACCGATAAAACTGATTTTGTTCAATTTGTTTCAATTCCATCTAAAGTGATTGAAGAGCCATATTTGCCTGTTTTTATTGGTTTCAATGATTTTATGGAGAATGCTGTCTTAGATAGTGACTCTACCCTAACACCAGAACATGATAAACGAGGCTATGGTTTTGGCCTTGGCAGGGCGGCCTCTTCGGTCGGCGGCGCAGTTTCCCTTAATATAGGAGGAGAAATTCTAAAAAAACAAGAAAAATATCTTAGTGTTTTAAATAAAATTTATCAATTACATATTGATAATGTAGTTCAAGACAAGGACCTGGTAATGACCACAAACAAAAGAAATCGTTATGGTTTTGAAACCTATTTAGATTTAGACAGCCTTTCCAATGGAAAACATTTACTTAGGCTTGTAGGTCCTGAACAAAAGCAGGACAAATCGTTTGAGATTGACACTCTAATTACAATTCCTTTTTGGTATTTCAAATCATAATATTTTAATTGAAAAATGAACAACGATTATAAAAGCCCAACCTTTAAAAAATTGCTTGACTCCCTACAACAACAAAGTTGGGAATTGGAGCTACTCATTTCGGGTTTTGCCATTTTCGGCCTTTTTACAGCCTATGAACCCATTAAAATTGAAATGACAAATGCTGGTAACGAGCAGCAGATTTATAGTTTTGTTATTTATTTTTTAGCACTTACGGCGTGCTCTATTTTACTTTTTAACCTGCTTTTACATGTTATTCTTAGAGGGCTTTGGATTGGAGCATTGGGTCTAAGGTATGTCTCTGGTGATATCGAATTTGAAAAACTGAAATACTCAGAGCGTTTTAAAAAATACCTGAGTAAAAGAATCGTTTCCTTTGACCGTTATATCGGTAGTTTAGAAAATTATTGTAGTATACTTTTCGCGGTTTCTTTCTTGCTTATTTTCTATGTGTTGGCAATGACAATAGTAATGATTTCTTTTGCTTTAATAGCAAATTTCATCATCGATAATGATAACTTACCAAGTTGGGTTTCAAAAGGAGTTGGTATACCACTAATCGTTTTTTTAGCGTTTGGTATGTTTTTGACTTTCTTTGATTTTATTACACAAGGTCTACTAAAACGAAATAAGTGGGTTTCTAAGATTTATTTTCCTATTTATTGGGTATTCAGTTTTCTAACGCTTTCATTTTTATATAGGCCACTGGTTTATAATTTTTTAGATAATAAATTTGGAAAAAGGTTAATTCTTTTTCTCACGCCCATCTATATATTAATTTTGATAGTCGCTTCGCTAGAATATGAGAACTCAAATTTTCTTGATAATGAAAGAAATTCATCTTCGCAATTTGCCAACAAAGAAAATTATTTGGATTTAATGACTGAAGATGGTGACTTCCCCGGTGAAATGGTTATTCCTTCAAAAATTATAAGAACTCCTTATTTACCTGTTTTTATTCCATTTCGTGAAAATTTAGAAGACCGAATTTTTGCCTATGATTCCACTATTACGCCAAAAAACGATAAAAGAGGTTTGTCGTCTGGCATCAATTTTGGTAATGATTGGGAAGATGAATGGAATACTAGAAAACAACGTGATAGCATAAGAAAAAGATATTTAGCAATCTTTAATGAAACCTACTCATTTAAGATTGACACATTAAAAATTGATTCTGACTTTATTGTTACTACGAGTAATAATGGCCAACTTGGTTTTGAAACCAATTTAAATATTCGAGAAATTTCTGAAGGTTTGCATGTTTTACAATTGAATAGATTGCGAAAACAAAAAGATACTACTCAAACCTTGCGAGAATCTCAGGTACCTTTTTGGTACTTTAAAGAATAACCTATGATTTACCCTTGGCATTTATATCTAATGGCAGCGATGTATGTTTTTGCTGGAATTATGCATTTTATAAAACCGAAAGCTTATCTACGGATTATGCCAAGGTATTTACCTAATCATAGGGCCTTGGTTTTCTTGAGTGGAGTTGCTGAAATTGTTCTGGGAATAGGACTTTGTTTTGAATTAACTAAAGACTTTTCAGTTTGGGGAGTTATCGCAATGCTCGCTATCTTCTTTACCGTACATTTTTATATGCTCTCTAGCAAAAAAACTGCCGCAGGAGTTCCAAAATGGGTCTTAATTCTTCGCATCCCTTTACAATTTGGTTTAATATATTGGGCCTATTGGTATTTGCAGTTTTAAGCAAACCTGCTATCGAAATGTTTTTTTAATAAAACTGTTTGAACGCAAAACATTAGCCCGGCAAAAAAGATAATATAGCCAATAGTTTTAGAAAATCGAATTTGCGCAAATAATTCAGTAAATCTAGAACTAGCTTCATTTAAGCTTTCTAAATACCTAGGATTGGTTTCTGTAATCCCATAAAAGTTAAATATGCCAAAAATTAGAGCTACAAATACTACTGCCACAACAGCAAAAATGTATTTTGGCAGTAAAGGCTTGTACACAAAATAAGGGCTTCGTTCAACTGATAAACTCGCCATTACATTTTTGGTGAAGTCAGCAGAAGGTGAATCTAAGACATCATTATTCATAATCTTATCAATCAACTGCTCCAATTCTTTCTGATTATCCATAATTTTCTGTAATGACCGGTGTTAATCTTTTTCTAAATATCGTTGCCAAACGCGCTCTGGCTCTAAATAAACGGACCTTGACAGTATTTTCATTCAAATCTAAAATCAAACTTAGCTCTTTAAGATTTTTCTCTTCAAAGTAAAAAAATGTAATCAAAGCAGCGTCATCAGAAGACAAACTCTCAATACATTTTCGAATTAGTACTATTTTCTCATCAGCCACCATTCCTTCTAGGGCATTACCGACATCCGCTATTTCAAAACCATTTATATCGTTTATTGATTTATTCAAAAACTCCTTTTTATAACTTTTTAATCGATCAAGACACGTATTGTATGCCACTCTATAAATCCAAGTCGAAAATTTAGAATCTCCTTTAAAATTCTTTAGCGACTTAAAAACTTTTACAAACGTGTCTTGAGCAACTTCTTCTGCTTCTTCCTTATTCTTTAACATTCTAAGGGCAACAGTAAATACCAAGTTCTTATGGTCATCAACAAGCTCAGAAAAAGCTTGTGAATCTCCATTTAGAATAGCTTTGATATTTGGTTGGTTGCCTTTTTGCTGCATTCTATGGTATAAGACGACACTACTACCATAAAGGTTACATCAAATTAAAAAAAAATGGGGATTCGTGTAACCTAATCAAAAAAGCCATCGTCATAAGAGGGAAATGAGTTTATTAATCAATTAAAAATCGAATAATTATGGGATCAGAAATTGTTATTGTGCCAATCATGTTTACAGTAATCTTCGCCATTGCTTACCTCTTCTTTTCTACCAGAAATAAAGAACGCTTGGCATTAATTGAAAAAGGCGCTGATGCAAGTATTTTTGTAAAAGGCAAAAAGGAGAATGCAGCTCCGTTCTGGAAAGTATTAATATTAAATGTAGCATTATTACTAATGGGAATAGGCATTGCAATTTTCTTAGCCTCAATCTTGGAATACTCTCTCGGGGTTGATGAAGACATTGCATATCCCGGTACTATCTTCTTAATGGCCGGTGTTGGTCTTCTAGTTGGCTTTACAATGACCAAAAAACTGGAAACTGAAGAATAACTAAAATGACATAAAATAAATACGAGCCATCGTTAAAACGATGGCTTTTTTTTATCTTCAAGGCATGAAAGTTATTGCGACCAATATTGGCGAATCAACAACAGTTAATTGGCGAGGTAGAAAAATTCAAACCGGTATTTTTAAGTACCCAGTAGAAGAACCCATTTTCTTAAAAAAAGAAGATGTGGCAAAAGATACGGTGATAGATAGAAAACATCACGGAGGTGAATTTAAAGCCTGTTATCTATTTTCTTCTGATTATTACGATGATTGGAAAACCAAGTATCCACATTTAGATTGGGACTGGGGTATGTTTGGTGAAAACTTAACTGTAGAAGGTTTGGATGAAAACAAGCTTTTCATTGGAGATGTTTACCAAATTGGTACTGCAACGGTACAAATTACAGAACCTCGACAACCCTGTCATAAACTGGGAATCAGATTTGGTAATCAAAATGTCATCAAAGAATTTATTGATTATGGGCATTCGGGCACTTATGTAAAGATTTTAAAAGAAGGTGATGTTAAGGCTGGTGACTCCTTATCTATAAAAAAATCTTCAAACAACGGCTTAACCGTACAGCAGTACAATGTTTTAGTTAACAGTAGAAATAAAGATATAGAATTGGTCAAACTCGCTGTTGAAAATGATGGTATTAGACCAAAAAAAAGAGAAATACTAAAAAAGTTACTTCAATAAAAAAGCCCTAACGCTTCCGTTAGGGCCAAACTGACTAAATTAACTATAACTAAACTTATTTTATTGCTATTGTTTTTTTGTAAGTGCCATAATAATCAACTACAACAACGGTGTACTCACCGTAGGCCCTGCTGAAATCAAAAGCTTTTTCAACAATAACTTTATCATTAATATTTTCACTGTAAACCATTCTTCCTTCGCTATCAATAACTTGAAGAATAACTTTTTCTTCTTTCAAATTCAATAAGTTAACTAATAACTTATTCCCTTTTCTTTTAAAAACCGGATCTAACTTTATGCTAATAAAGTTCTTTTCTACCTCTAAAGTCTTTTTTCCAAAATTACTTTCAGGTCTGTTTGCCAAGCTTACTACTGTAGTAAACATTAAGGTCGCTACTAATGTGTTTTTCAAAATTGATATCATAACACTCATTTTTAAATTTGTAAATAAATTACACTACAAACATACTATCCTAAACCCTATGGAAACTACCACAGTATTTTCCAATATCTGTGCTATTTTAGCATAAATAAAATTGCACATTCTAGCAAGAAAGTTAATTAAGTAACTAAAAAAGCCTCGACAAAACTGCCGAGGCTAGACTGACTAAATTAACTACAACTGAACTTATTTTATTTTAACAACCTCTTTAAAAGTTTTGTTATTGTCAACGATGACAACCGTGTAATTGTCTTCAAAAGCTTTTTCAAAGTTAAAGGCCTTCTCAATAATCAAATCTCCTTCGATAACTTCTTTGAATACAATTCTTCCTTCGCTATCGTAAACTTTAATGCTAACCTTTTCCAAATCTAGATTTAAAAGGTTAACAAATAATTTCTGTCCTTTTTTCTTAAAAACTGGATCTAGTTCAACACTAATCAAGTTCTTTTCTACCTCTAAAGCTTTTTTACCAAAAGTACTTTCAGGTCCGTTTGCCAAGCTTACTACTGTAGTAAACATTAAAGCCGCTACTAATGTGTTTTTCAAAATTGATGTCATAACACTCGTTTTTAAATTTGTAAATGAATTACACTGCAAACATACGCCTGTTGATAAGGAGCAAACTACCTCAGGATTTTCCAATATCTGTGCTATTTTATCATAAAGATTGTGTTAAATACTCTTAAAAGACAAAATAGAACATATTTTAGGTAATTTTGCATAGAATCATTGTTTTGGTTAGGTCTAATTTTACTCTATGGAAAAGACAATAACACTAAATAAACAGAAACCTGCATTTGAAGCAATTGCTCCAAATTTTGGACATTCTTTCACCTATAAAAAATATGAAGAAGGCAATGAAAATAAGTTCACTTCATGGCATTTTCATCCAGAGCTTGAATTGGTTTATATTAATGGAGGCTCGGGCAAAAGGCAAATAGGCAGTCATGTCTCTTATTTTGGAGATGGTGATTTGATTCTGATTGGCTCTAATTTACCTCATTGCGGATTTACTGATAAACTCACTGGTAATAAAAGTGAGACCATGATTCAAATGAAACCTGATTTTTTGGGAAATGATTTTTTTGAAATCCCAGAAATGAAAAATATTCAGAAGCTTTTAGACATGGCTAAAGGTGGCGTTGCATTTAGTGGAAAAACTAAAAAGAAAGTTGGTGAAAAAATGGAAGTTTTAGAATACCAGACTGACTTTCAACGTTTACTCTCAATTTTAAATATACTTAATGAACTCAGTGCATCAGACGACTATAAAGTTCTTAATGCTGAAGGTTTTTCGATACAGACCGAAGTAAAAGATAACGATCGTATCAATGTTGTTTTTAACTTCGTAAAGACAAATTTTAAAGAACATATTAGTCTAGATAAAATAGCTGACTTAGTAAGTATGACAGTACCCTCTTTCAGTCGATATTTCAAAAAAATCACCAATAAAACTTTTGTACAGTTTGTAAATGAGTACCGTTTGGTCCATGCTTCAAAACTTTTGGCTGAACAAAAAATGAGTATTACTGAGGTTTGCTTTGAGAGTGGATTTAATAATTTCTCTCACTTCAATAAATCTTTTAAAGTTTTCACAGGACAAAACCCTTCAGAGTATCGTAATCAGCTTAAAACAGTTTTGAGATAATATGGAGCTGTTTGAAGATAAGACAGCCTTAAATCTACCAAAGGCAGATATTTGCTACTACCCTAGCTTCTTGGACCAAAATAAAGCTGATTTTTATTTTGAAAAATTAAGGAATGGTGTGACTTGGCAACAAGATGATATTACTGTTTTCGGAAAAACCTATCCGCAACCTAGGTTGACGGCACTTTATGCCGATAATGACAAGCCCTACTCCTATTCCAACATTAAAATGCATCCGCATCTATTTAGTGCTGAACTACTGGAAATAAAATCTTCTATAGAAAAATTGATTAATGTATCCTTTACCTCTTGCCTTTTAAACCTATATCGCGATGGTAAAGATAGTAACGGCTGGCATGCTGATGATGAAAAGGAGTTAGGTGAAAACCCTGCAATTGCTTCAATAACTTTAGGACAAGAGCGTTTTTTCCATTTAAGATTGAAAAATGATAAAACTATAAAGCACAAATTACTACTACAACATGGTAGTTTACTTTTAATGAAAGGAGAAACTCAACATCATTGGCAACATCAAATTGCTAAAACATCAAAACCAATAGGTGAACGTATTAATTTGACCTTTCGAGTTATCAGATAAACTTATTATTAATTATTCTACAGATCAACTAATTCAGGTATTTTTAGGGCTAGATGAAAAAAGACTTTACAGAGAGAGAATTAGACCGTATTATAGAAATGGCTTGGGAAGACCGAACCCCTTTTGAGGCCATCACCTTTCAATTTGGACTATCTGAACAAGAGACAATTGAAGTTATGCGACGTGAAATGAAACCCAGCAGTTTTAGAATGTGGCGAAAACGGGTTCAAGGTCGAAGCACAAAACACGCCAAACGAAGAGGCGAAGGTATTAATCGCTTTAAATGCTCAAGACAGCGTCATATCTCAAGCAATAAAGTTTCTAAAAGATAATTGAACAGTTATCAGATAGAGATATCATAAATACCGAGCACAGTCGAAGGAATTATTGACACCTAAAACCTAATCAAAAACTTCATTCAAAACTTTAGCCAAACGAAATCCGCCTTTTTGAAGTTGTTTGAATAGCAAATCATTGTATTTATAAGCATATTGAAAACGAAGTTTCTCACCAACTTTAACAGAATCATAGACCTCAGCAGCGATTTGGTGTGACTCATGTACCCAATCATATAAATTACCCGCTTGTAAAGCAATTTTCTCTTTTCTATCAACGCTTTCTTCTAATTCATCACCTAACTCATAATAGGTCATTCCATATGAATTGATAAGATTTGAATCCCATAAGCGATGCAGATTGGTGCCCTCATTAAACCATTGTAGTTGAATATCATTCCCTCCACGGTCATCGCCTCTGCCAGCATGCATTGGTTGATGTAAATCACCAATCAAGTGAATCAATAATTTTAAATGAAATATTTTATCATCTCGAGAACTATTGGGGTCCATTACAATTCTTTTGCAGGTTTCAATACCCATAACCACATCACCATAATTACTCTTTTCAGAATCTTCATACCGGGCATCCATCGGATAATTTACATAATGCCATGCCGAAAATTTAGAAAAACTTCGGTCCGCTTTAATTTCGTCTGCAAAGGTAGAAGCGAAGGCCAGACTATGTCCATCCAATAAATCTTCAATAGCTTTTTTGGCTTTTCTTGTCAAATGCTTTTCCGCAATATGACCAGTGACCCGATGACCGGTTTTTGACCATATCATATTACCGTTACAGGTGATAGAAGAAAAAAATAGCGCTAAAAAAAGAAATCTCATCATATTTATTTTTGCTAAAAATACAATCTAAATTATTCAAAGTAGCTGTTCTAAGATAATTTTCAAATTTTACTAAGATTTGGAAATTTAATTTTAATTCGATATATTTATGATATCAATTTAATATCATATAATCAATCATATTATGAAGAACGAAAAAATAATAACACCCCTCAATGGTTACTTTATGTTATTTGTTAGCCTTATTCTCTTTTTTGGGGGAATTGCAGCGCTAATTAGTTTAGAATCGCCCTGGTTTGGATTATCTATATTTTTAGGGGTAATTACTGCACTAGGTCTGGTATTGGTAAATCCTAACAGTTCAAGAGTGCTTCTATTATTTGGTAAGTATGTGGGCGCGATTAAAAAGAATGGTCTTTTTTGGGTAAATCCTTTATACTCCAAGAAAAAGATATCGCTACGTGCCAGTAACTTCGACAGCGAGCGGCTTAAAGTAAATGACAAATTAGGAAATCCGGTTATGATCAGTACTATTTTGGTTTGGCGGGTTACAGATACTTATAAAGCGGCCTTTGACGTAGATGATTACAAAAACTTTGTTCGCGTACAAACAGATGCAGCTGTTCGTAAATTGGCAAGTATGTATCCATACGACAATTTTGCTGATGAAGGCATTGAAGAGGACATTACCCTACGGTCAAGCGTAAACGAAGTAAGTGAAGCTTTGGAAAGAGAAATTCAAGACCGACTTGAAATGGCCGGTATTGAAGTATTAGAGGCAAGAATTGGGTATTTGGCATACGCTCAAGAAATCGCAAATGCCATGTTAAAAAGACAACAAGCTACAGCAATCGTTGCTGCACGACACAAAATTGTAGAAGGAGCTGTCAGCATGGTCGAAATGGCATTGGAAGAATTAGGAGAAAAACAAATTGTTGATTTAGACGAAGAACGAAAAGCAGCTATGGTCAGTAATCTGATGGTGGTATTATGTTCTGATAAAGATGCCTCTCCTGTATTAAATACTGGAACTTTAAACCATTAGGCTTATGAGAGTTTTACAAGAAAAACAATGGTTTAACCAATGGTGGTTACAATTAATCAATTTTGGAATATTAGGTTTCCTTTGTTACACTTGTTATCGTTGGTTCATTTTAAAAAAAGCCTCAGGAAATGTTGATGTTAATGATACCACAGGTCAATTTGTGGTTATCATTACTTTATTAATTGTCTTTGGTATCATCTATCTATTCAAACTAAAAACCGTAATTGATGAAAGAGGCATTCATTACCAGTTCTTTCCTTTTCATAGAAATATGAAAATAATTGCATGGAATGAGGTTGAAAATTGCTATACCAGAAAATATAGACCAATCAGTGAGTTCGGTGGCTGGGGCTATAAATTTGGAATGGGAGGTACCAAAGCTTTAAACGTTAAAGGAAACAAAGGAATACAGCTTAACTTAAAGAACGGCAAAAAACTTTTGATAGGCACCCAAAGACCTGAAGAGGCACAAATGGTAATTGATAAATACTTTAAAAATGAAAGAATACAAAGTGGTTACTTGGAAAATGGGTTTAACTAACAATGATCAACGGTTAGAAGATACCCTTAATGAATATGCAAAACAGGGGTGGCAGTTAACACAATTTGCAGAAAACTCGGCCAGATTGGTTTTTGAAAGAGATAAGAACAGATGAAAAAAATAATTCCCTTTCTTTTACTTGTCTCTTATTTTGTAAGCTCGCAAGAGGTTATTTCAGAAGAAGTAAAACTGAATAATAACTCTATTGAGCTTCCAGGAACATTAAGTTATCCTAACCAAGAAGGACAAGTTCCTTTAGTGATTTTTATTCATGGTTCAGGTAATATTAACCGTAATGGAAATCAAGGCGATTTAGCAAAAGCTGATTATATCAAAATTTTGGCTGATAGCCTTAATACAAAAGGTATTGCATTCTACAGATATGATAAGCGCACATCTAATCCAAATAATTTTGAATATTTAAAAAAAATCAGATTTCAAGATTTAATAGATGATGCCATAGTTGTTATCAATCATTTTAAAAACGACCTACGTTTTAATAGTATGCATTTGATTGGTCATAGCCAAGGTTCTTTAGTAGCCATGTTAGCGGCCAAAAAAGACATAAAAAGTTATATTTCTTTAGCTGGACCAGGCACTTCTATTCGGCAAACACTGATAAAACAAGTTTCAGAACAGAACAAAGATTTAGGTAAAGCCACAGCACAACATATTGAAGAACTAATAAAGACGGATACCATTCAAGAGGTAAACCCATTTTTGATTTCAGTTTTTGCCCCTCAAAACCAAAAATTCTTAAAAGAATGGATGCTTTACAATCCATCTGAAGAAATAAAAAAATTAAAAATACCCATTGCCATAATTAATGGTAATGCCGACCTACAAGTCTCAGAAGAAGATGCAAATTTATTACATCAAGCAAAATTGGGTTCTCTGTTAATACTAATTGAGAAAATGAACCATGTGTTGAAGATTGTGGAAAATTTGCCAGAGAATCAAAAATCGTATATCGACCCTGATTTCCCAATTTCTATAAAATTGATTAACCTAATTTCGGAATTTATTAAAGAAAATGAGTAAGAAAAAAGCTTTCGCTTTGCGGGTTAATGAAGAGATGCTTAGAGCTATTGAAAAATGGGCTAGTGACGAATTCAGAAGCACTAACGGACAAATTGAATGGATGCTCATGAAAAGTCTAAAAAATGCCAAGCGAGAACCAAAGAACAAAAACCGTGAAAAAGAGTAACCTTTTTTGCATTTTTTTAACGTAGCTAAAGCTTAAATTTGACGGACTAATCTAAAATGACCTATGGCAAAGATTTACGCTTCGCTATTTTTTCTCTTTCTTACATTTCAAATCCATTCACAAAACCAGACAAAATCATTCGTTGTTAAATTTATCAATGAAAAAATTCAACCTGATGGTGTGCTTGATGAAGCTGTTTGGGATGAAGCTGAAAGTGCAAATGACTTCTATCAATACTTTCCGTCTGATTCTGTAATGGCAGAACAAAAGACCGAAATTAAAATGTTATATAATAGCACAACTCTTTTCATTGCTATTAAAGGGTCCGCAGCTGGGCCTAATTATAATACACGTTCTTTACAAAGAGATTTTAGAGGTGGTGGTATTGATCAAATCACTTTAGTATTTGATACGTTTAATGATGCAACCAATGCTTTTCTATTTGGTATCAATCCCTTTGGCGTAAGACGTGAAGGTCTTATTTCAAATGGTGGAGGTAATGGTGGTGATTTTACTACTTCTTGGGATGTAAAATGGCGTGGAGATGCGAAAATCCAAGATGATAATTTTACTGCTGAAATGGCAATACCCTTAACCTCGGTTAAGTTTAAAGAAGGGGCAAAAAAATGGCGTTTTAATAGTTATCGTCTAGATATGCAGACCAATGAAAGAACTACTTGGATCGATATCCCTCAAAACCAACCCATTTTTAGTCTTGCCTTTATGGGTGACATGATTTTTGAAAAAGGGCTTGGTAAATCACGTACCCCATTAGCAATCATACCTTATATAAACGGTATTACTGCCAAAGATTATGAGAATAATCAAACCCTGAATAATTTTAAAGTTGGTGGTGACGCAAAAATAGCTATCGGTAATAGTCTTAATCTAGACCTAACTTTAAATCCTGATTTCTCTACAGTTGAAGTTGATAATTTTATTACCAATCTAACCCGTTTTGAAGTTGCCCTGCCTGAGCGACGTCAATTCTTTGTAGATAATAATGACCTATTTGGGAGTTTTGGAGGTGGCAGAGATGCTAATCCTTTCTTTTCTCGAAGAATTGGTATTGCTGTAGATACTGCAGGCAACACCATTGAAAATAGAATTATAGCTGGTGCACGTCTTAGTGGCAAACTAAATGACAACCTTAGATTAGGGTTTCTAAATATACAGACCGAAGAAGATGCTGAAAATGAAATTGCATCTAATAATAATATGATGTTTTCACTACAGCAGAAATTGTTTTCTCGCTCAAATGTTGGGTTCTTCTTCATTAACAGACAGGCAATTAATGCTAATAATTTTTTACCTGAAGATAAAGAGTTCAATCGGGTTGTAGGCCTCGACTACAACCTGGCCTCTGCAGACAATAGCTGGATTGGTAAAGTTTACGCCCATAAATCTTTTCAACCAAATGATTCTGACGGTAATTACTCACTTGGCTTTAATCTTGGAAAAAACACGAGAAATGTCTCTGCATTTGTTGATGTGGTATCCGTAGATGAAGAGTTCAATTCTGACCTCGGTTTTATACGAAGAAAAGATATTTTTAAAATGGCTAATATTCTTGAAGGTAGATTATGGCCAAAAAAAGGAAAAATAAATAGGTTTGAGGGGCAGTTATTCAGTGTAGTCACTTGGCGACCCGGTTTAGATTTTTTGTATTCAGATTATAACTTTTCTGCAAGTACATCGGCAATTTTCAAAACTTTAGAACAGCTAGAGTTAAGGTTTGAAAAAAGATTTGTTTTTTTAACAGATGAATTTGAACCAACAGGCAAAGAAGGTGCTCTAGCTTTACCTGCCGATACTGGATACCATTTTAATAATGTTGGCATAAGCTTTCAGTCTGATCAGCGTAAACTTTTCTCTTATGCTATTTCTCCAAATTATGGTGAGTTTTTTAATGGAAATAGATACTCCGTTGAAACTCGTTTTAATTTAAGATTTCAGCCTAAAGTAGAGCTTGGTTTAAACATGCAATACGACCATATCGGTTTACCAGCACCATTTTCAAGCACTGATATTTGGTTGATTAGTCCTAGAGTCAATATCACCTTTAACAAATCTATATTTTGGTCAACGCTAGTACAATACAGCAATCAACGCGATAATTTAGGTGTCAACTCTAGGCTTCAGTGGCGTTTTGCCCCTTTATCAGACCTATTTATTGTATATAATGACAACTACTTTGTAAACTCTTTTATGCCCAGAAGTCGCTCCATAAACTTAAAGCTGACTTACTGGCTAAACATCTAAATCATAGTATTATCTGATGTTTTGTTATAGCAAATAGATTTTATCTATACTCTTTTGGGATTTTTTTAACGTGAGCAAGACTTAAATTTGAACGCTAATTCAAACCAACATATGCCAAAAATTTACTTTTTATCACTCTTTTTATGTGTATTTTTTCTTAGCAATGCGCAAAGTGAACCTAAATCCTTTACCGTAAAGTTTATTGAAGAAGAAATTAAAATAGATGGCTCTTTAGATGAATCTATTTGGGAAACAGCAGAAAGCGCTAATAATTTTCAACAATACTTTCCTTCAGATTCTATATTAGCCGTTCAACAGACAGAAATTAAAATGCTGTATAGCAGCACCACACTTTATGTTGGAAGCAAGGTATATACTTCGGGTGATGATTATGTGGTACCGTCCTTACAACGTGATTTTAGAGCTGGAGGCAACGATAATATCAGTATCATGTTCGATACCTTTAATGATGGCACAAACGCCTTTCTTTTTGGTTCTAACCCTTATGGTGTGCGCAGAGAAGCTTTGATTTCTGGCGGTGGTTTTGATTTAAACGGATTCACAACTTCATGGGACGTTAAATGGCGCGGAGAGTCTAAGATATATAATGGATATTACATTACCGAATGGGCAATCCCTTTGACCTCATTCAAATTTAAGGAAGGAGAGACCAAATGGCGTATGAATAGTTATCGTTTTGACACTCAAGCCAACGAGACAAGCACTTGGATGGAGATTCCACAAAACCAATTAATTTTCAGTTTAGCTTTTATGGGTGATATGGTTTTTGAAAAACCATTGGGTAAATCAAGAACTCCTATTGCTTTAATTCCTTATGTAAATGCTATTAGTGCTAAAGATTTTGAAACCAATGACAACTTAAATACTGTGAGCGTTGGCGGAGATGCAAAAATAGCAGTGGGTAATAGTTTGAATCTTGATTTGACTTTAAATCCCGATTTTTCAACTGTTGAAGTAGATAATTTTATAACTAACCTAACTCGTTTTGAAGTTGCGCTACCAGAACGGCGTCAATTTTTTGTTGACAACAATGACCTTTTTGCCAGTTTTGGCAGTCGACGCGATGCTAACCCTTTCTTTTCAAGACGTATTGGTATCGCCGAAGATATTGATGGCGAGAGTGTTGAAAATGGAATTATAGGCGGTATGCGATTGAGCGGTAAGTTAAATGAAAATTGGCGATTAGGCCTTTTAAACCTTCAAACTGAAGAAGATATTTCTAATGAAATAGCAAGTAATAATAATACCGTTTTAGCACTTCAAAAGAAAATGTTCTCAAGGTCAAATCTTAGTTTCATATTTGTAAATCGAGAAACTTTTAAAGACTATGATTTCGTAGAAGAGACTGATAGGTATAATAGAGTAGTTGGTCTTGATTATAACCTTGCCTCAGCTGACAATACTTGGGTAGGTAAATTTTATTATCATAAGTCTTTTGCAACTGATATTGGAGATGATGATAGCTCAACCGGTATGGATTTGCGTTACAACTCTCGAAATATCAATTTTGGGGTTAGGGGTAATTATATAGGTGACGACTTTAGATCAGACTTGGGCTTTATAAGACGTACTGATATTATTGCCGCACGTCCTTTTGCTGAATATAATTTTTGGCCTAAAAAAGGAAAACTAAATACCCATGGCTTTCGATTTAGTCCTAATTTCATTTGGAGACCCACCTTAGACTATCAAAACACCGATTATACTATTTTTAGCTCATGGAGTGCCCAATTTAAACAACAGCAAGAGATTTCTGTTAGAATGTTTAATCGTTATACCTTTTTAACAGATACCTTTGACCCAACCGGCACAGACGGTGCAGTAGAATTACCTGCAGATATCGGTTATAATTATACTGCTTTTGAAATCCAATTTCAATCTGATCGCAGAAAAGTATTTTCGTATTCCATAGAACCCCAATATGGAGATTTTTACAACGGTACCCGATTTTCATTGGAAGGTGACGTTAGTTTAAGAATACAACCTAAAATATTCTTATCGCTCGACCTCAATTATGATAAGATTGCACTGCCAGACCCTTTCCCCAGTGCTGATTTATGGCTGATTAGCCCCAGAATAAATATTACCTTCAACAAATCTATTTTCTGGTCTACACTAGTACAATATAGTAATCAACGTGATAATTTGGGTTTCAACTCAAGAGTGCAATGGCGATTTGCGCCATTATCAGATTTGTTCATTGTATACAATGACAACTACTTCGTGAATACCTTTATGCCAAGAAGTCGTTCTATAAATCTGAAATTCACGTACTGGTTGAATATATAGCTCACTCTGATTTTCCTATATTTGGGGGAATAGCTTTCACCATATGAATCAATTACCCTTTACTGAAGACACTGTGATTTTTGGTCTTCTAGCCCTATGCTTAGGTTTTGTTTTTTACACATCTTCCTTAAAAAATACTTTTTGGAAAAAGTTTTACACAGTAGTTCCAACAGTACTGATGTGTTATTTATTGCCTTCTATTTTGGCAAGTACTGGTATTATTGATGAAAAGAGCTCTCAAACCTATTATATCGCAAGTCGTTATCTACTACCAGCAGCTTTAATTTTAATGACATTAAGCATTGATCTAAAAGCCATACTTAATCTTGGCTCAAAAGCATTGATTATGTTTTTAACGGGTACTGCAGGCATAATCATTGGTGGTCCATTAGCTATACTGCTTGTATCTATATTTTCACCTGAAACTGTTGGTGGAGTTGGCCCAGATGCTGTTTGGAGAGGTCTGGCAACTATTGCCGGAAGTTGGATTGGTGGTGGGGCAAATCAAGCAGCTATGCTAGAAGTTTTCGAATTCAACCAAGAAAAATATGGAGGTATGGTCTTGATCGATATCGTAGTGGCCAATCTATGGATGGCCATAATATTATTGGGTGTAGGAAAAACCAAAAGAATCGATGCATGGCTTAAAGCAGATACTTCTTCTATTGAAGCACTAAAAGCAAAAGTTTCAGAACATACCGCCAAAATTGCCAGAGTAACATCCCTTCATGATTTTATGATGCTTTTTCTTTATGCTTTTGCCGGGGTCGGACTTGCACATTTTTTGGGAAATCACTTTGCTGAATTTTTAGAAAACACTTTTGAAGTGATTAGAGATAAAGAAAAAGTATTATCATCGCTTGGTTCTAAATTCCTATGGATGGTCGTTTTTGCCACAGCCATTGGTATTGGACTTTCGTTTACTAAAGCTAAAAATTATGAAGGAGCAGGGGCTAGTAAAATTGGAGGGATATTCATCTATATTTTAGTAGCCACTATAGGTATGAAAATGGACCTTGCGGCAGTATTTGAAAATCCTGGTTTAATCGCCATTGGTTTAATTTGGATATCAATTCATGCGGGTCTCTTAATTCTGGTAGCTAAGCTTATTAAAGCTCCATTCTTCTTTTTAGCGGTTGGTAGTCAAGCTAATGTCGGAGGAGCAGCCTCTGCCCCCGTCGTTGCCGCCGAATTTCATCCATCACTGACATCGGTAGGTATTTTGTTAGCGGTGTTTGGGTATGTCGTAGGTACCGGAGGTGCTTATTTGTGTGCAATTTTAATGGAAGTCGCTTCAAAAGTTTAAAAAGACAAACACTTTCTCGATATTTGCGCTTCTAAATTTTAGACATGAAGAAATTAATTTTAGCAATTCTTTTGTTAGTGATATGTAGTGCTTGCGAAAAAACATCAGAAAACACTATAAATATTACGGGTAATATAGCCGGGCTTAAAAAAGGAACGCTCTATTTACAGCATCTTCAAGATTCTTTATTGGTGAATTTAGATTCTTTAGAACTAAAAGGGGATGGAAATTTCACATTCAGCCATGAGTTGGAAAGTCCTGAAATACTGTATGTTTATCTGGATAAGGCTGACAATAATACAATTAACGACCGAATTACTTTTTTCGCAGAACCAGGTAATATTTATATTAAAACTTCTTGGAATACAATAGATACAAAATCAGAGGTTTCAGGTTCTAAATCTCATGACCAGTTTTCTGAGTTCAATGCTATGCTAACGAAATTCAACACAAAAGATATCGAACTTTTACAATCTGGCCTTACACTTGAAGCTATGGAAGACGAAAAAATTACAGATTCGTTAAATACGCTCAGCGAAAAAAATATTTTAAGAAAGTATCAATATGTGTTAAACTTTGCTTTAAATAATCCCGATTCCTATATCACTCCATATGTTGCCCTAAACGAGGCTTCTGATGCGAATCCGAAATACTTAGATTCCGTATATAACAGCTTAACAGACGAAGTAGCGAACTCTAAATATGGAAAAGCCTTAAAAATGTATTTAGAAAAATAAAAAGTATAGTCTAACTTCCTAAGGAATTAAGCCTTTCAACCAGTTCTGTGGCTTTCGTCTCCAATTCGCTTCGAACAGATTTAAAGTGAGCCTTTTTGTCTTCAGCTTTTGCGTTGACTTTATCCATTAAATAGTCAAAAGTTTCAATGGCTTTATCTACCAAAGCGGAACCCTCTTGAGAATTTTTATTACCGCTTGCAGCCTCCCATTGATAAACTGCTTCTATTATATCGCCAAGAACAAAGTTTATGTCTTTTTTTAAATCGCGAATACTAGCCATAATGTCATCATTTTAATCAAAAATACTACTAAATTGTTACTTCTAAAAGTTGTGCGCCATTAGTTCTGATTTCTAGCTTTTTACTTGATGCAGGTACTAAAACCGTTTCACCTTTACTAAGCTCGGTCGCTCCATTTTCATTTAGTACTTGTGCTTTACCTTTAACACACATTAGAATGGTAAAAGAATCTCTAGTGCTTATGTCTTGAAACAAATCTTTAGTAAGTTGTAAAGAATTTGTTTTAAAATATGGACAATCTACCATTTTATTAACCTTATCCTTATCAATATTATAAGTGACTTTAAAATCATCTTTCTTAGCATAATCGATAGCATCTAAAGCTAAATCCGTGTGCAATTCCCTTAGGTTTCCATTCTTATCTTTTCTATTGAAATCAAAAACTCGATACGTAATATCTGAAGTTTGCTGAATTTCAGCCAAAAGAACCCCTGCACCTATAGCATGGATTTTACCAGTATTTATAAAAAAAGTATCTCCTTCTTTTACCGGTTCATAATTAAGTAATTCTAAAAGCGTATCGTTTTCAATGCTCTTTTTATATTCTTCTTTTTCTACATCTTTATTAAAACCAACAATCAAATTTGCGCCAGGGTCCGCATCCATCACATACCACATTTCTGTCTTGCCGAAAGAGTCATGACGTTCATTAGCCAATTCGTCATTAGGATGTAGTTGTATAGAAAGATCCTGTTTGGCGTCAATAAATTTTATCAAAATGGGGAAATCATACCCAAATCTTTCTACCACACTTTCACCTAAAAGCGTTTTCGCCTGAGTATTTATCAAATCTTGCAAAGATGTTCCTTGTAATTCACCATTTGCAACGATAGAAACGTCGCCTTTTACTGTTGAAAGCTCCCAACTCTCTCCGGTAATATCACTTTCAATTGGTTTATTCAAAACGTCTTTCAGCTTTGTACCGCCCCAAAGTCTTTCTTTAAGAATGGGTTCAAATTTTAGAGGATATAGCTTCATAAATACCTTTTTTAACCTGAATAAGTAACGAAATTACGGGGTGTTTCGTACAGCACAACTTCTATTTCATTGTCAGCATTAATATGCGGCCGTAACTTCTTCCATATCACGACGGCAATATTCTCAGCCGTTGGGTTCAGGTTTTCAAAATCAGGAACATCAAGATTCAGGTTCTTATGATCAAATGCTTCTTCAACCTCATTTTTAATTAAATCTTTAAGAACCTTCATATCCATTACATAACCTGTTTCTGGATCAATAGTTCCTGTTACACTTACAATCAAATCATAATTATGTCCGTGAAATTTGGGATTGTTACACTTACCAAAAACTTCATCGTTCTTTTCGTAGCTCCAATTCGGATTATATAATCGATGTGCAGCATTAAAATGTGCCTTTCTACTAACTTTCACCCTCATTGTTTCGAATTTTCTATTACATAATCATAAAACCGTTCAAAAATAATCTTAAACCAAGCTGTATATTCATCGGGGTTTTGAATAATATCAGTTTTAATAGTTTTGGGGTGCATCCATTTCCAATCTGCCACTTCTTCTGGATTAATTTCTGGCACTTGATTAGAATAACCGACCATAACATGATCTAATTCATGCTCTGTAAGACCATTATCAAAAGGGGCTTTGTAAATAAAAGAAAAAACCTCTTTTAAATCTACGGTAAAACCCATTTCTTCAACCAATCTTCGTTTACCAGCCTCAATATTGGTTTCTCCGTCTCGTTGATGGCTACAACAGGTATTTGTCCATAGTAATGGAGAATGATATTTATGGGAAGCTCGTTGTTGCAGCATGGTTTCTCCTTTTTCGTTCATCACAAAAATAGAAAAAGCCCGATGTAGCACGGCTTTTTCATGAGCTTCCATTTTGGGCATTAACCCTATTTGTTGATTATTCTTATCAACTAATATAACTTTCTCTTCCATAAGGCAAAAATATAACCTTTAGAAGAAAACTATTCAACAAAACGGTCAGAAATACTTATCTAGCGATAGTGAAAATCTAGAAGAAACGTGGAGATTTTAGATTACCTACTTTTCTGATAAAGTCATAACGCAAAACAATCTCAAAAGATCCATCATTAAAAGTGGTAGCTCCTAAATCGGTAATCTCTCTATCGTAAGCAATGCCTATCATGAACTGATCAGATATTTGAAAACCTGCTAAGCCACTAAAAGCAGCATCCCACCTATAGGCTGCACCCAATACAAACTTCTCATTAAACATAAAATTTGCAGAGACATCAATTTGTAACGGAGCCCCTTGAGTTGCTTTGGCCAAAATAGCCGGTTTAAACTTTAAAAATGCATTTAAATCCCAAACATAACCAGTAATAAAATACCAGTTCATTTGTTCATTAGCGGTTGATAATGATGACTCATCAAAATGGGTTGTTTCTAAAAATCTGGGTATTGATAGACCTGCATAAAAATTTTGCGTGTGGTAATACACACCTGCACCAATATTAGGCGAAAAACGGTTATCTATATTTTGCTGTAGCGTGGGGTCGGGGCCTTGGCCGGCATCTTGATTAAGTTCAGAAAACCTAATATCCAACAAATGCGCACTTGCCTTCAATCCAAAACTCAGCTTACCATCAATACCAGTTAGTACGGTATATGACATATCCACATCAAAATAAGTCTCTGAAGTTGGTCCTATAATATCATTTACTATTGATAGTCCAGCTCCTACCCCTCGGTATCCTAAAGGAGTATGTATATTAAAGGTTTGGGTTTCTGGAGCTCCTTCAAGGCCTACCCATTGTGCACGATATAGAGCTCCTACACTCATATGGCCTCTCGAGCCTGCATAAGCCGGATTTACACTGACTGTATTGTACATGTATTGGGTATACTGCGCATCTTGTTGTGATAGAGCCGTGTTGAATGACAATAGCACAATGAGCATCCCCAATATTTTTATGATTCTTTTTAATCGCTTCTCCACAGTCTTTCCTTTTACCTATTAATGTATATGTAACCTGATAATTGTTTCGTACTCCCTGTTAGGTCTTCGTAATCTATGATATAGAAATACGTTCCGACAGGAAGTTTATTGTCTTGATCTATAGTAACCCTACCTGTAGAGGTACCATCAAAAACATTGCCTGAGGAGTTGTAGGACTTGGTCACAAAAACCTGTACGCCCCACCTGTTATAAATTTTTACGGTATTGTTTGGATAATCTTCTATGTTTGCTATTCGAAGTACATCATGGATACCATCACCATTTGGTGTCAATACATTAAATACTTCAATTTCATCTGCTTGTGTGGGTCCTAAATCTGGATCTAGATAATTAGGAATGCCATCTTCATCAGAGTCATCATTGGCAAAATCACCATCGGCATTCAAATCTTCATCAATAGTTTCAATGCCGTCATCGTCATCATCAAAATCTCTATAATCAGATTCACCATCTTGATCAGTATTCGGTAAATCTGCAAGTGGATTGTCAATTTCATCATTTACATCTTCATCAATCTGTGTATCGCCTTCATAACCGTCATCAAGACCGTCCATATCTTTATCAGAACCTGTCCAAACTACATCCGGAACTCCGTCTTGATCAAAGTCATGAGCTTCAATATTATCTGGTACGCCATCGTTATCACTATCATCATCAACATAATCTGGTAATCCGTCTCCATCCGTATCGACTGGTATTATACCAATATTTCCGTCATTCTCATAAGCATCGTCAAGGCCATTGGTGTTTAAATCAACACCACTTGGTGCAATATAATCATCAGTACTTTGTCCTTCAACATTATCAGGCACCCCATCATCATCACTATCAATATCTAAATAATCAGGAATACCGTCTTCATCAGTATCAGTTGGGTCAGTAGCTGGGTCATTGTCCTCATCAAGATTTAAATCTTCAAAACTGTCAATGATACCATCATTATCGGCATCAATATTGCTCACCATATCGTCAATTACGATTATAGTGATAGTTGCAGTATCACAATTACCTAAATCATCGCAAACAGTATATTCAAAACTATCAGTTCCTGTAAAACCTGGGTTTGGAATATAATCAATATCATCATCAGATGGATCATTTGGTGTTCCGTTATCATTCAAAATAACAGTACCATTGGCTGGGTCTGTATTTGAAAAAGTACCCACATTTGGTAAATCATTGTCATTCAGACTCCAAGGAATATCGACTGTTACATTTTCATCTGTAGTTACTGAATCATCGAAAGTATCTACAATTGGCAATACATCAACCGTTACTGTCGCCGTACTACAATCTCCTGAAGAATTACAGACCGTATAATCAAATGTATCGGGGCCATTGTAATCTGAATCTGGGGTATAAGTTACAATATCGTCTGTTGGGTCGTTAGGGGTGCCGTTATCATCAATGGTTACAGAACCATTTGTAGGGTCTGTAGTTGTTAAAGTTCCTATAGCTGGCAAATCAGAGTCGTTTTCATAAATAGGAACTACTACAGATTCATCTTCATTGACCGTAATTAAATCATCAACCAAGTTTGCTGCCTGATTTAAACAAACTACCGTAAATCTTGGGAGTTCAATCGAATTTCCTGCTTTTACAATAGTAGCGACATAACGTTCTACATCTTCTGTTGCTGTTACTGTTGGTTGTGATTCGTCACCTGTTAAACCCGGGCTCCAACTGACTGTTGCCGATGTGGGAACATTAGCAGTTATATCTAAAGTTACTTGATTATCTGGAGCATTACAATTGGTTAATATAAAATAACCAGTAGCATTAGAACCACACAAAGTGCCATCGTAAGTAGCAAAATAAATACCGGGCTGAGTTGCTTCGTAAAACGAATCTGTACCTAAAATGGTAGCGGTATCTTGAGCTTCATACCACTGGTAATTATTCTCATCGCCGGTATTGGGTGCTTGCAATAAAAACTGGGCATTAGAAACCAGCATGCCAAGCATTACAAAAGCAATGCTGAGGATAATAGTTCTATATTTTTTTAAATAGTTCAAATCGATTTGGGGTCGTTTTGTGAATTAAGTTATTTTACAACAAAAACTACGTTGATCAATGAATTATAATCTGCTGGAGGATTGAATATTTCATAAGATAAAACACCAGATGTGTTAACTGACATATTTTGAACCGCCGTTCCGTTACCAAAAACATCAACATCCGCTTCGGTCACATAATAATAAAGCTCTGTTCTTCCGTAGACTGGAATATCAACGGCTTCACTGGAAACTACTGGAGAGTCAAATTGGTCAAGATAAGCTTGATAAAGATCAACACTTCCTGTTCCATTTGATGAAGCATCAATAGCAATTGAAGGTGGATAAAAAATTCTACCTGAAGCTGATGTTATTGGAGCTATCGCTTGCAAAGCTTGTTCAACAGTTGTTTCATTGGTTGGTGAAGAAATTCCTCCTTCGTCCATATCAATAGGTGTTATCAAATCTACTTCGCCAGCATTTTGGACATCAGTCGTTACCCAACCAGAAGTAGTGAACATATAAACCTTTTGATTATCTGTGTTGAAGATGGACGAACCTATATTTGGCCCAGTTATAGTTGCCATTTCAGCAGCTGTTAGCTGCGGTATGCTAGGTATGGAAGTGCCTTCTATTTGTGCTTTTGCTACAATACAGAAAACAAACAATCCTATTGTTATTATTACTTTTCTCATTATTAAACTTATTGTTAGTGTTTTTGTTTATGGAATAACGATTACGGTAAACATAAATTCAAGATCGATATCATCTTTCTGCGTTGTTCCATTGTCGCTATCTCCAATATTTACTCGAAACCCTGTTGTTGCTTGATTGTAATAACTGATACCAGGATCGTCATAGTTTGACCCTGTATTACCAGGACAATCACCGCCACAATCCAATGTCGCCACTTGTATAATATAATTTGCATTTGTAAGTGCCGTTGAAAAAGTAACTTGGTAATCACCTTCATTCAATCTAGAAACCGTTGCCCCATATATAGAAGCTGCAGTTCCATTTCCACCAACTTTGCCCGTTGCATAGATTTTAGGCATGGCATCTAAAACACTAAGAGCTTCTTGCACCGTAGTTTCATCTGTTCCGTCTTCATCTAAGTCAACATCAGTAGCTAAATCAACTTCATCAGCTTCTTGGTCGTCTGAACTAACACCGCTCAGGTTCACAGTCTGATCTGCTGCACCATCTTGCTCCAAAGTCAATGTTGTACCATCAAAATCTAAATTCGTTACAGATTCGTTTCCGATTACCTTGTCCAAATCCAATGCGGAATCCGCCGCAACAGCTGCAGTTACCTCCGCATCCGTAGCAAGACTCGCATCTGCACTGAATACGGTTCCTGTTAAATCCAATCCTGTTCCTGCGGTATATTCTGTATTGGTATC